>Ga0164313_10000227_pt1 | contig 41870 bp, 53 predicted proteins | sample GuaBasSedimGuay4_FD_113735 | JGI IMG/M metagenome (GOLD analysis project Ga0164313, IMG submission 113735) | Subseafloor sediment microbial communities from Guaymas Basin, Gulf of California, Mexico - Guay4, Core 4569-4, 0-3 cm | ecosystem: Environmental > Aquatic > Marine > Hydrothermal vents...
ACGCTATACTTCTAACAGTATCGTATCTCTTTACATGTCGAGATTTCCCCTTACCATCGGGAATGTGAAAATAACACATCTCCATAGCGTCATCATAGAAACACTCTATGTGAGGGTTAATAACCCCTTTAGATAATAATTTTGATGCGATTTTTTGCATAGCCTCTTTATTTTCGTCCAAGTCGGGAGCTAGAAAAAATTCTTTCTGTGTTGTGTGAAATGAAGATAATAGTTTTTCTTTTAATAATTCCATATAGATATCCTTACTAGTTGCCATAACTAGATTTAAGTTTTGGGTAATGATAACAATAAAAAAAAAGGAGAGGATAAAAAGTAAGTTGGCGTTTTAGGTTTTCGCCCTCTCTGTTAAGATTACTTTTGTTAGACATCTACCCCTCTAAAAAGAGGAGTTGGACAAAAACCAAGGTACGCCAATACCTAACAAAAACAATCTTTAAATGAAGTATGAGCCACAAATAATTTTTAGTTATAAGTGTGAGTATATAGCGAGTGACTCATGTTGAATTATAACAATATTAACCTTACCCATAGGTTAAATTTTACAGAAACAATCTTTCAGAGGAACATTATCTTCGTCAAAACTAAACGCAGGAGTAGAATTAAAATATTCTTCCATGTCCTCACATGTTTTGAACCCCGCAAAACTACTATAGGAAACCGCCTCTCTCTCATGGCTCTTAACTTCTTGCTCCAAGTCTTTTAATTCTTGCCACACCGCAGGGTAGTGAGAGTAGATAGCCCTCCAATCCTCTTTGCTCTGATACGGACATAATCTACACCCAGTTCTATTAAAGTTTCTATATAAAGGGTTTTCCATTTCCATTTCCAATAAATATGTTTTACAGTCTAGTTCACTCATTTTGTAAATATTTATAAGCGGATATTCTTCTGTGATGTTGTCGTCGATTTTGCCTTTAACTCTGTGTACCTCATCAGTCGTGAATCCCACTAGGCGTGTGTATTTCTTGATGCCCTTTGCCTTTAAAAATCTCTCTAATGGTCTAATTTTACTCTCTCTTCTCCACTCACAAAATGATGCAGTAGGAGAGAGCATTCCCGCTATTTTACCTATATTCGCAGGGCTTGTTTTTCTACCCGTAGACCCACGCACATTAAATATCACATCTTTGAATTCTTTGTTGGGAGTTAATATTGTAACCTCTACTCCATACCGATTTGCCCAATACTTTTTAACTTTATTGATGTAGGTAATCATGTCTTCAAACTCAATTAATGTATCAGTAAATACTATAAAGTCGGGTCGAACTCCGTCTCTAAGTAATTTATCAACCATAACGGTTGAATCTTTTCCTCCGCTCCATAGAGCTATTTTTGTGTCAAACATTCTATATCCTTGTGTGTGTTTTGATAGGGAAGTATAACATTAATAACCTTATAGTTGAGCTAGACAGGGGTAATCCTCTTACCCTTGCGTTGCCCTAATGTTACCCTTACTTCACCCTAGTATTACCCTTACATTGCAACGGTAGGGCGGGGGTAGCAACCTTGGGGTAATGTATATGGTAATATTGGCACTATTATAGTTGATAGTGGGGTAAACGCCTATTTTTGGGCGGTTCACTAACATCTATAAGGATATAATTCTTATAATATATGTAATATAAGGATAAAATTGTTATATATATAAGATTTTAAGCCTTGTAGATGTTATTGTCTGCTATAATGTTGGTATCATTATATTAAAGGATATACAGATGGCACATTTTTTTCAAGGCGTAATTGCTATAGCATTAATAGGATTGGTGTTTTTTTTAGCACTAACAGATAACCCGAATAGTTACACAAATAGACTCACAAATTGGAGTGTTTCCCAAGAGGACGCACATATCAACTGTAAGTGGAAAACACCGTGTATGGACGCGTGGGACGCAAAGAATCCCCGCCCGAAAATAGAAGAGGGGGCATAAGATGAAAGCTATATTGTTTGCCATTTTAATTGCTTTTATAGGGTTCACCATTGGGGCGGTGACAGCTATTAATGACGGGAAAAGCTCAGATGAGATTAGAGAATTGAATCATCGTAGATGTGCTTCACCTCTCTTTTTAAACTTCGGTGACCCTGCGAAATGTAGAGAGAACTGGGACAAAGAAAACTTGGGACAAAAGGACACATTATGAAAAGATTTTTTATCAGTGGGCTTTCTTTAGTCCCTATTATTATGTTAATTGCGAGTGCCAACTATGTGAGAGCAGGGGAATTATCGACCGATAAAAATCTTTTTTGTGCGGTACTACTTGAAGAGGAAAGAGGGCTTATCGTCGAGTTACAAGCCCAAAACCTACCTTATACATATCACAAGGTAGTGATGTCAAGATTGGACGATTTGACAAAGAAAGCTATCGTAGGAGGCTGTTATGACCGCAAGTAAAAGAGATATTTTAGGGGAAGTTTTAGTGAAAAAGGAGGCTTCTTTTTCGAGTACGCTTGGGTTATTCATTTCAGGAATCGTTAGTATTTTTGGGGTTTACGGATTAATTTCGCCCCTATTTGGGGATAATGTGGGAGGGTTGGTTTCCACTATAATTGCTTTAGTTTTTCTTTTAATAATTGTAGATAACATCAAAAGAGCCTCTCTCGTTAGGTTTGTAAACAGCATTTTACGAGCCAAGATAATGCAATCCGCTTCCTCTAAAAGTGGATATTTGGTGATATTCGGAGTATCAATGGTGATGGTGATATTACTTGATATCGTTGGCTCTTGGACTACTGCGGAAAAGGGAGCGAATATGTATACTCAATCCAAAACCTCAGATAGTATGGAATTTACACTTGCCAAAGCGGACGCGGATAACTACCCTATCGCGTTACAGGCGTGGAGAACTTCTAAAACCGAGGGATACGCCTCGTGTAAAGAGTCTTGGAGAGGGTGGAAGTCTAAGTATTTACGCACATGTAAGCAGGAGTGGGACGCAACTAATCCTCAACCACAACAACATGCTACGGCGTTAAAAGCCTTTAATGAGGTGTCTAAAGCAAAGGTTGGGTTCTTGGATAAGTACCTATTTGGAGCTGTCTTTACTCTCCTTTTGATGGTTACTCTCTTGATGCAATACTTGACTATTGCTAAGATTATTGATGATTTTAGCGACAGAAGAGATGAGTTAAACCCTGAAAATATCGCGTTTATTGTTGATGAAATTGGAGAATATGAGGCTCAACAAATAGAACACCGACAGGAGTTAGCACGAAATAGTGCGAATCAGGCGAATATCAATAATGCGTTTTCAAGACAGTTCGCGTTGGCAGGGCAGGAGATAGACAACAATCGAAAGACTAATATTATTCAGTCACGAGGGCGTACTGCGGTTCGCATTTCAAATACTTCTAGTGCTAAATCCCTCCCCTCTCCTGAGTCAAATGTGGTAGATGTCGAGACGGAACAACCACGAAAAGAGCGGTTGTCGTGGAATAGACAGAAAGCCAAGTCAGCAAAAGCGGTTGAAGCACCTATTGAAGTTGAGACGGTAATAGCGTTAAAAACAGCTCCAATTATTAAAAAAGAAACTCCTATTTCTGCCCCCTCAGGTTCATTAACTTTGATGGAAGCATTCGAGGCTCTATTCAAAAACCAACAACAAAAAGGAGAGAAATTGACCCCTAAGAGAGAGGTTATCGACATCTCAAAATGGGCAGAAGTTAAGACTTTATCGGGTCACTACGCCACACTGATTCGGTTAAAAGTGATTGAGTTAGTTGGTACGAATCAAGGATACTACGCAAAAATGAACTACAAAAAGGCTCATAAAATAGTAAGCAAACAAGGTTAAAGGGTAGCCCCCTTTAGTCTCACACTCCCCTCTTTACTCCCCTTTCTTTTTACTTTTTCTTTTAATAATTCTCTCTCTTCTCTTTTACTACCCTATAAGGCTAATAATGTTATACTTCCCTATCAAAACACACAGAAAGGATACATTTTGAACTATGCAAATCGACTAAAAGAGGGGAAACCCGAAAAAAGAAAAGTACGTAAACAACGTGAAATAAGCTATCCCGACCCATCGGAGGTTAGAACTTTTGGGCAAAAAAACACGGTGCATGTGATGGCGGGGATACCTTGTTCTCATAAAAGCAGTTATATAGAGATGATGAACCCCGTTACAAATATTCCTATTATAGGTTTCGATTTAGCTATGGAGGCAACCTATCCCGCAACGGATTATATGCACAGTTATTTTAAATATATTGACGCAGGGCAAGAGGGAAAAGACATAATTAGTACGGTTATTCACGATGACTTCGTGCGTCATGCTCAAACTAAATCCTCTTTTATCATAGACATGACAACGTTAAAAATTGACACCTTGCTAGATTGGGTAGATAAAGCGAGAGAGTACGACATGAGAGTACGAGTCATTCTAATGCACACACCTTTAAAGGAATGTCTCGAAGCAAACGAAAACAGAGATGGAAAAACCATACCTCCACAGGTAATTCAACAAATGTGGGAGCGTTCCCAACTAAAATATTTTGATGAGGTGATAAAAGACTTTGATGACGTGAGTATAAACCACGTGGGGAGTACTAAACATTATGATTAGAGCTACAATATGTGTAGGGGGTACGCCCTCTCAAAGAGCTAGATATTCGGAGAGTAATAGATTTGGAGGTAGGTCTTTATATTTCCTGCCTAAACTAGATTTGAGAGAAAAACAGGCACTCGAAGATAAGTTACAGGGAGCGGAAATTAAATACAAATACTTCCACGGTGAAGAGGAGACTAAGCGTTACATATTGGTCTCCATAGATGATTCCGCAGGGGTTTTTCTTACTGCCCTAACTAATCTAGGGATTAACCTAGTTGACGCATTCGTAAGCTCTTCCACTAAGCAGTCGTCTAAAGTCGCAAGAAATCATTCTTCATGGTATAACGACTTTACCCCTAGTGAGGAGGCATACTTAAGTATCAAGCAGATAGCCGAAGCACAGGAAGCGGATATTATTTTGTTGTCTTCTCCTAACTTGGGTGCATACTCTAAGATAGGGGAAGTAAAAACCTCATCGGTAGTTATTCGGTCTTTGACTCAATATCTATCATTAAAAGAAAAAGGTAGGGAGTTCAAAGGTAACTCCCATCAAGTGTGGGAGTACGCATACGCCCGAAGCATATTAGAGCCTAAGTATCACATGTTTGAGGGTAAGAGGGTTGCGGTTAGCCTTGCCACTGAGGTTAATCAGATATTAAGATGTCGACCCAAAGAATTAAATAGCTCAGGGTTCACAGCCCAAAATAGGGAGCGTTTCTTTTGGACTAATTTTAGCATCAAACAAGTCCAACCCTCTCCTCTCGTGATACTTGATATATTGGAAACAATGGACTTTGAAGCGGATACCCCATCATGGATTGATAAGTCTTGGGGTACTAACACTACTACTACGAGACGAAACCTAATTAAGCGTCCTCACTCAAAAGCGTCCGCACTTACTCCCGCTATGATAAGAGGGCAAACTACTATCTTTTGTAAGAACAAAGAGGGTGGGTTGCATCGCTATTCTATAACGGAATTGGAGACAATACAGGGGCTACCAAAGGGATACACAGCGGGAGTATCTCTTACACAGCGTACCGTTTTATTAGGTACGGTTTCGACCTTGCCCGTGATAGAACATATTTTTAAAGAGCTACCATGTCACGCAAAACTAGAACTTTAGGTGTACTACTCAGTATAAGAGATAAGGATTTGCCTTTATCTCAAAAGAAGAGAAAGAGACTTTTTAACGAAGTCCTCTCCTATACAATTACTCAGAAATCATTTGAAAAAAAGACTTTTGGGAAAATGCCTATTTCCGCACCTTTTGGTAGTCGTGCGGAAATGGTTAAAGTTATTGTCTCTATAGAAATACTTATAGCTAACTCATAATCCCAAGGCTGTTAACCTTACTATAAGGTTTAGAATGTTATACTTTCCCTATCAAAACACACAAGGATACAAACCATGAAAACATTAACCATTAAAGACTTAAACAACGCTCCATTTTGTACGGCTAAAACCAAGAAAAACATCTCAGGATATCTTAAGACGGCAAAGATTACAGACTACGATAGTCCTACTCTTATTAAAGAAGTGGTTGAACTTAATAATGTATTTAACTACTATGGTAAGTTAAAAGTAGAGGGTAAAACTTTAGAGGAGACACTAAATGCAGTAACGTTAAGATTCAAAGAGGTGTCACAATTCATTGATGATTTGAAGAACCATAAGGAAAAATATGTAGGCACGGACGCATATAATGCAATTCTCCATGCGTTCATTATTCCACCAAAAGGTACGCCAAACACATTGATTGTGTCTTATATAACCGATAACGAAGACATGTATGAAGACACTAATCGGGAATATAGAGGGATTAGCACTTTCAATGATGATGTAGAAGAGAGTACTTTAACCGAAGACCCAAAGGAGTATCCGCCTTTTGCTTACGGGTGTGACTGGATAGTGAGAACAGAGGCGAGAGGGGAAAAAGTATATGAAGAGAGAGCATTTTCAGTGCATAGAGTTTATCAGGAGGAAAAACCAACACTAATGATTGTTGTACCCAACGATGATATTAGTATTAGAATCGTAGACCGTGTTATAGAGGACAATCAGGAGCAGAATTTGTTTTGGAATAGTGATAAGTATGTGGAGGCATGGCGAAAATAACCCCTCTCCTCCACTGGGGATTATTTCCCTAACTTTCTTTTTTAATAATTCTACTAAACACACACAAAAGGACTTCCCATGAGCTTTACACCTAGACCGTACCAACTTGACCTAGCAGATAAGGTTGTTAACTATAAAGGGGATAAAAAAATCCTCATTCACCTATTGACAGGAATGGGGAAAACGAAGCTTTTTTTCCATATCACTGAATTATTAAAAAAGAAACGTTTCATTTTCATAGTTCCCCGAATCAACCTATCTCTACAAACATTCCAAGAAAAAGAGGGGTTGGGACTCATTCAAGGCTCAACCTCTACTAATCTCAAATCAAGAATTGTTATCGCAACCGCCCAAACGCTTATTAATCGTGTAGAAAAAGGTCGTATTGATTTATCTGCTTTCGATTACCTCGTTGTTGATGAGGTACACGCTTTAAAGTATAAAAGAACCTCTGAATATAAAGACATGGGGGCAGTACAAAAAATAGAGGAGCATTCACCTGAGAGCCTGAAAATAGTGGCACTTTCTGCTACACCTTTCAATGGTGACGCGTCCACTCTCATAGGGTGGGGTGATGAAGAATGTGTTACTTTTGGTAAAGAATATAACTTTAGATATGCTATCAAAAATGAGTACTTATCCCCTCTTATCATCAGAGAGGTTACCAAGATTGATTCAAGCAGTCTTATTAAGTCCAGTGCATCAGGAGACTTCACTGAAAACTCTGTTAAGAAGATGTTACAAGAGAATAAAGGGCTAGATATTGTAGGCTCTTGTGTGCCTCATATCGTCGGGAAGACATGTGTTTTTGCCTCAAACATTGAGCATTGTAACACCTTGAACACTTCCTTTTTGGAGGCAGGTATGGTATCCGAAGTTATGCACTCAAAGATGCAAGGCAAACCCAAAGACGCTTTAGCCCGATTCAACCGTGGAGAAACCGAGGTATTGGTTACGGTAGATATGCTAAGTTTCGGGCAAGATGTACATAAACTAGAGACAATAATTTTTGCATGTGCTATAGGGTCTATGTCTTCATATTTCCAAAAACTGGGCAGGGGATTGAGACCCGCAGACGGTAAAACGTTCTGTCACTTGTTGGACTGTATGGGGAATGTAGAGCGTTTGGGACACCCTTTTCTACCAGTGAAAGAGAAATCGGCAAAGACGAAAAGAAAAAATAAAGAGTGTGAAGAGTGTGGGGAAAATAAACCCTATATCACCGTAGACGTAGAGGTACTAGAAGAAGAACAAGTGAAAAGAGTTACTAAGTGTTGCCCTTGCTGTAGAAATCAAGTGATAGACTTACTTCCGTTACCTTGCATAGAATGTGAAGAGTGTGGAGTATTAAATGTGTTGGGGTCTACATACCAAAAGGCAGACAAAATTATAATGGATTGTACTCAGTGTAATCACGCCATCACGGTTGATGTGATTACTCCCAAGGAGATGGTAATCACGTTTGAATCAAGAGAGATGGCAATAGCGGACATCGTTATGGGAGCTAAGAGTAGATTTGTGGACAACCCTACCATGAGAGATGAATTCTTGGCTTCATTCGCACTATTTACTAGATATGCTAAAAATAGTGACCTATCCGCAATAATGAATTTTGTATTGAACCTAAAGGGGAATTATTCCACTTCATCTTTTTCAAAGGTGACCACGAGAATGAGAGCCTTTAGGGATACAGAAGCATTTAGTAAAAGAGGGGAGCTAATAAATATGTTTGGAAAAAACGGTAGGGTAGTTCCTGCCAACTTCCATGAACTGATTGACTTTGTAATAGACAACACAGAAGAGAGTGAACAATATAGGCTCTCTCCTATTGTACAAAAAGTGCTTACCGTGAGTGCTAAACACCTACTCAAAACCAACGGTGAAGCGATACCATTCAAGAAATTAAAAACTATTGCGTGTAGAATGTTTCCGCACCTTAAAAAAAAGAAGATAAAATAAGGTATGGATAACAAAACGGAAGAGATTAAATCTTACATATATAGGTTAAAACAAGCAAAGATAAGCCTTGACGACTTGCAGTTGCTAAACGATACCGCAGGGGCTATGGTTGTCAAACATGTTATTGACCTACTCAACTCTGATGATGTAATGCTCTCTGATTTAGAAACCGCCTCAAAAATAATCAATACCCTCTCTCAACATATTGAACGCTCTCGAAAGCAAAATGGAATAAACCATGACGGGTTAATACAACCCAAAATGTTAACAATGATGGATATGTATAGCGATGAATAAGGCGTTAAAATCGTTTTGGTTTACCGACTCAGGCAAGGTATCACCTAGTAGATATAAAGTGTTATATGGGGGTCGTGGGTCGTCTAAATCGTGGGATATATGCGAGTATTTAATCCTAATGGCAAGTCAAACAAATGTTAAAGTTTTATGCACACGTTCTTTTCAGAATAAAATAGCAGATTCAGTTTTTACATTATTAAAAGAAAGAATTTATCACTATGGTATTCAAGCCTCATTCACATTCACACAGTCCCGAATCACTAATAAATACACTGGCTCTACGTTTTTATTTTACGGTCTATCTCGTAATACAGCGGAAATAAAATCATTAGAGGGTGTAGATATTTGTTATGTGGAAGAGGCTCAATTTATTACCGAAGAGCAATTTAATATCTTATCTCCTACAATCCGAAAAGAGGGCAGTGAGCTTATATTCTGTTTTAACCCTGACCTCGTTACAGACTTTATTTACGATAAGTTCGTAGTTAACACGCCTGAGAATGCAAGGATAAGACACATTAACTATCAGGAGAATCCGTACCTCTCAGGCACTATGTTGCAAGATATAGCTTACCTAGAAGAGCAAGACAAAGAGGCATACAATCATGTGTTTCTAGGTCATGCCAAAGGCGACGATGACTTGGCTATTATTAAGCGGTCTTGGGTTTTAGGGTGTATTGGGGCAAAAGAGAAGTTGGAAAAGTTAGGTTTTTCTTTTAATAATAGAGAAAAAATCATAGGCTATGATGTAGCAGATGATGGTGGGGATACTAACGCTTATTGTGTCAAAGAGGGTATGGAACTTACTGATTTGACTGAGTGGAAAGCGGGTGAAAATGAACTATTTAGAAGTAGCAGAAAAGTTTTTGCCCGTGCGGTTGCCGAAAGAGCGAAAATATATTATGACAATATCGGAGTGGGGGCGGGTGTTGGTGCAAACATAGAAGAGCTAAACAAAACTAAGCGTGGAAGAATTAGGCATTATAAGTTTACCGCAGGTAATGCACCCGTTCAACCTAATCAATTTTACCGTGTAGGCAAGATGAAGACTAAAGATAAAAACGGTCAATACTTTGAGAACATCAAGGCTCAGGCTTTTATTTTATTTGCGGATAAGCTAAAAGCGACCATCAGAGCATTAGAGGGTTCTACCATAGAAGACCCTGCGGACTTTATATCACTATCCCCTCATCTGCCGTTATTGAGTAAGCTAGTAAAGGAATTATGCTCACCTCGTAGGGTAACTTCCCTGAATAATAAAAATGCCGTTGAAAAAAAGAGTGACATGTTAAAAAGGGGTATCAAATCCCCAAATTTAGCGGACTGCGTAATAATGACTACTGTAAAATTGCATGGAAATGGGTTCTCCGACTCCATGTAATCCCAAGGTTTATAACCTTACTCTAAGGTTTAGAATGTTATACTTCTCTTATCAAAACACACACAAGGATATAAAATGAAAAACATATTTAAAACCCCATTGGTTGACATCACTATAGAAGTAGCAAAGTTGGTTAGAAAGAATACGCCATATAATAAAGAATATGCAGTGCAAGAGATTTTTCTTTTTGTAATGGGTAAATCATCTTATGCAACACTTGCACACATGATGACAAAAGGGCTATATACATCGCCAAGAAAGCAAGAACTTACAGTAGAAATGAGTAGACTAATCACGGACATCATGGTACTTGCAGGTAGTGGAAGTAAACATGACCTTAAGAGACAACTAAGAAGAGCTTATTCAAAATATACTTTGGCATTGGTGTAAGGTCATGGTATTATTAAAAAAGAAATCAGACTTTACTAACACAAAGTTAGCAGTTACCGCACAACATCAAATTGCGAAGTTTTATACTTTGGCGACTGGAAAGCCTTTCAAAAAGTGGGCGGGTCGTACTAATCTTAACACCCACATGTATGGATTAAGAAATGGGAACATCATGAGTGATGGGACTCCTGATGCGAATGGTGCTAAAGCCTCAAAAGATATTATTAAGGCTCAACAACGTTTCAGAAGTTGGACTCAGTACCGAGAGATTAAATACTCTACTAAAGAAAAGGGATTTTATTATGCTTAGAGACATAATGGAAACCTTGGGGTTCGACCCCATCGGTGACGACACTGGCAAAAGTATCAAATACTTCTCTCCTTTCAATACAAGCGAAAAAACCCCCTCTTTCTTCCTACTAAAATCTAATTCGGGTCAATATGACTACTACAAAGACCACGGAAGCGGAGAAAAGGGAGGTAATCACATCGAATTTATCAAGAAGTTTTTCAACCTCACTCTCAGAGGGGCGTACTTGAAGCTTGATGAACTTACAGGAGAAGACACCCAAGCATCATATAAAAAAGATGCCCGAGTTTATACCACGACTGCTACAAGTAAAGGGCAAAAGGCAGTGTTTTTAAGTGAAGATAAAATCACCCACAAGTATCTAACCTCTTATCTCTTGGAGCGTGGAATAACCACTATTCATGAGCAAGTAAAACAGGTAAATTATCAGGTTGGGGACAACGTTTATCACTCTATTGCGGTGAAGAACGTCAACGATGGGTACAATCACCGTAATAGTAAGGTTAAAGGTGTCCTAGGTAAAACAGGGATTTCCATAATTGGAGATTTCAAAAAAGACATCGTGGTAGTAGAGGGATTGATTGACTTTTTATCACATAATCAGATATCAAAAAATGAAAGTAACTCATACTTAGTGATGAATAGCACCGCATTAACCAATCATGCTATTAAATTTCTGTCTGATTTTGATAATCATAGGGTGATTTTAGCCTTGGATAACGGAACAAGTGGGGACGTGGCAACCTTAAAGATTCAGGAAGCAATAGGAAGCACAATAGACATAAGGAAGAAGTATAGAAATTTTGATGACCTGAATGACATGTTGATAAATAAGCCTAAGACTAAAAGAGAGTTGAGAATTATTAAAAAAGAAAATGAATACCTCATCTTTAAGGCAGGGAAAAAACTAAGTACTCACCAAACTCTAAAAGAGGGCATCAAGCAAATAGATATCCTTAAAAAAGGTTGACCTTTCGCGGTCTACCTGCTATAATAGTCTCGTGTGTAAGAAAACATTATGTATCCTTTCGCCCGTCTCATTCGTTAATACCTCCTCTTTCCCCCTATTGATTAATTGTTAACGAAGAAGACGGGGGTTTTTCCTTTCTTTTTAATAATCCTATCTCTTAACTGTTTGTAGTATAATCTATAAAAAAGGATTATACATGGCACAAAATGAATACCCAGTAGGTTTTAACAGCTTCCAAGACGGCTCACAAGTGGGAGGCACTACCCCAAACCTTGACCCTTATGATGAGGTTAGAACCTATGAACCATTGGTTGTTCCCGTAGGTGAAAGTAATAAGATTTATGTAGATGAAGCTACGAATTCTCTATATATTTACCATAGTGGGGCATACGTTGCAATGGTTGGCGGGTCGGGAGTTGACGCGTTTCAGACTTATCTATCCCGTGCCAATACAACGGAAAACGTAGCCCCTACGGTAGGAGAAATCGCCGTGCCAATAGAGAATGCAACTGCGGAAATTAACCTTAATGGTGAAATTATTGAGCGTTGGACTTACTTATCAGGGGCGTGGAGTAAAAAATATTCTTTGGCTCATGTTGAGGGAGCTATAACGTATGCTAACACTAGCAATTCTAACGCAATAGGCACTGCCCCTACTCTCATTCAAATCCCTACCCCTTTAGTTAATGATGTTGCCATCATGTCTAACCAATCAATAGTGGAGCAACAATTCATAGAGTATTGGAAGTACAATGGGGCATTGTGGGTATCCACAGGAGTAATCTCGTTGGAAACTCTTAGAGAATTCTCAATCCGAACTGCCAATTTTTCAATCGCAACCCCTATTCCTAACTCTTCTAATGCAATAGATAGTACTTTGGGGGCTGTTGTGGTTAACTTGCCTTTGGTTTCAACCACGAGAGAGGGCGTGAGAATGACTTTTAAATGGGTGGCAGGTGCTAACTTGGTCACACTTAATCCTGCGGGAGCGATAGATGGATTGGCTAGTTTTTCTTTTAATAATTTAATGGATTCCGTAACAATAGAAGCTAGTGATTCAGAGTGGAGAATTGTTGGCTCTCACATTGAAGCCACAGGCGGATTAACCAAACAGGGTGTAGCTCCCGCAGTCCTAGTTGATGAGGGAATCTATCTCGTTGATGGCTCTAATCCTATATTGACACTACCTATAAGCACAGGGTCACAAGATAGATATATTTTTCACTCTGAGTCCGCAGGTGTAAATGTGGTAGTCGGTGTGCAACTAGGAGATACGTTGAGTGGGACAACTGATGGTACGCACACTATAGCAGACGCTACTGAGGTTGGAATCGCAATAGATAGTTCTCTTGGTAACTGGGTTTACAGAAAATTAGGTGACGGAACTGATGTTTCATTAGCTTATACAGAAATAGGGGTAACCAGTTCGACCGATGCCGTTATCGCTCCATTTGACACTATAGTTTTTGAGAAAGTTTCAGGAACAATAACTACCGATGGGTCAACGATGACTGTAAATAAGACGGGATTCTTTGAGGTTAAGGCTAAAGTAGGGGTATCTACCACCAATCCCGACGCAGTTATCAAAGTTAACGGTGTGGTAGTAAAGACAGTTAGGGACGGGTCTATAGAAAATAGATTAATTGCCTTTGCTCACCAGTTCACGGCAGGAGATACCGTTACTATTGAAGCTCAGGACGGAATTACTCTTGAAAACTGGTTGGGCGGTGCAAGTTCGCCAACGACCGACATGAACTATTGCCAAATCATATTTAGTGAGCTACCAAGCTCTGTATCTCTAGGAATTTCACCTACTGGGGACGGAATAGATACGGTTCTATCTAAAGGTGAGGCTCTGACCACTCATAGAGAGATTGAAGTTGAGGGGTTCGGGCTTTTTATAAAAGATAGTGGCTCTACTAATTATACACAGCTATCAAATGAGTTTGTATCATCTAACGCATTCAAAAAGGGACAGTTTTCCATATCGGGAGTTAATGCGGGAGCGGTTGGAACACTAGGTAGACAGACATATCGGCATACCATCAATACTGTGTACGCAGGGATAACTACCATTTCATTCTCCTATCAAAGCTACTTTGAGAATCAGGTTTTAACCTTGCACCTAATCAATAATGACACAATAGAAAGAGAGATTGAATTTGGAGTGCAATTTAAACAAAGACTGGATTCAGCTAACCCACTTGAAAACATATTTTTAGCGGGTGGCGAGAGGGTATCTATTGACTTTTATGTTTTTTCTTCCTCTGTATTGTATCCCGTGGACACGCTCATCACTGAGAGAGCCGAGGACGAAAACTACACAGATATAGGGGCTATGCGTATTGCGTGGGGTAAAAGACTTAGTATCACAGATAATCCCGAGACGGTAAATTTTGGGGTTAGCTTTGCCGTAGCCCCTACCGTGACTATAGGAGTGGATACAGGAAGTAGTGCGGGAGCGGGTGGTAATTGGACATTTAAGGATATCACTACTACCTCTTTTCTTTCCGACCGACAGGACACTAGCTACGGCAACACTCAACAAGCGGTACTTAATTGGATTGCTATAGGTCTGAAAGCTTAATTATTAAAAAGAAAAGGGACAACGATGAATAACACTACGGGACTAATCGCGTCCTCTTCTTTACTCTCAGGCATGGTCATATTCACCGACCCCGCATACCTAATCCTCTCCTATCTAGGGGCAGGGTTGAGCCTCTTGGGTATGCTACAACAACTACTACAAGTGAAGCAAAGATACAGTTTTATGTATGGGGTAATTCAACTATTAAAAGCTTTTATTTTTGGCGGGTTATTAACCCCTATGTATTTTATGGCGTATGTACATACAGGCGGTAGTGTGATTTCCTCTATGTTGTGGCTAGATGGATTACAGGGAATCTTTAACTCTTTTTGGTGGCTATTAAGTCTCTTAACGGCGTGGTATTCGCCTTATGTTTGGGATTATCTGACCTTTGTAGTTAGGCATAAAGTAGATAAAAAGGTAAAAAATGAGCAATAATGTTTTCTTTATGTATCAAAACGTATTGACAGTCGCACCATTGATATTAGCGGGATTAACTTTCCTTTTAATAATTACCGTGGGAGCTAAAGAGTGGAGAGTGTCGGTTCACTTTCTGACACTATCGCTATGTATCTCAATATTAAATATCGGGTTATTTGAGGAGGCTCTAATTATTATCGTCATTGAATCGGTAGCGGAAACCTTGTACTTGATTTTCAGGAAGTATCTGATAGTATAGATTATTAAAAAAGAAAGGTGTAAATGAAGACATTTTATGCAATAGCCTTAATGGTAATTGCCCTTGGATTAGGAATAGTTTCAATTTCAAATCTAACCCAAGAGGTCAAAGACCAAAAGCAAAAAGTTATAGAGACGGAGTTTATGTACAAAGCTAGATTGGCGAGAGCCAGTTTTGAGCATGAGCAAAAGGTTGAACACCTTGAAGCTAAATTGAAAATAGAAAGGTTGACAGATGTTAAAGATGTTGAGATTAATAGCACTATTGGTATTCATACTCTTAGTTTTTGAGGGGTGTGTGGGAGTACGGGAGCGGGTAGAATATCGCCCTATTCCTTGCCCTAAAATCTACCCTTTTCTCCAAGAGACGGAGACTAAATACGATGACATCAACATAACTTACGAGGTATATAATGAAAATTAAATTATCTCGTAAAGAGCTTAAGAAGCTAGTTGATGCCGTAGTCTATTATAAGAGAGAATGCAAGAAAAAAGATATCATAATAGATGCTCTAAATAAAGAAATTATCTCACACAACGAAAGGAACGCAAATGCCATTACTGACACAGCACAAGCAGATTGAGGAATACTTACGAGCCAACGGGAAAGCATATATCCGTAGAAAGCAAGGGGAGCGACACCAAACCTCAGCTTACGGAATCAGCTACCAATTTAACCAACAAGCTAAGATTTGGGGCTTCTATAAGAGTATATGTACCAAAGAGCGTATCCCATGTAACTTATCAAATAAGTCCAATAGAGACCGACTTAACTTGGTTATCTCCGAAAGCCAAGCCCTAAAAGATGAAGAGTTGAGACATGCGGTTGATTTCTATTTGGAGAATTACACTATCCCATCAATAGCTAAAGAGCTTAATAGCAATGATAGATTAGCCTTTATGGTAGTAGCCCGTGCATTTGAGTTAAGTAGTGCTTTAAAACTGGTTCAAACCAACGTAGGCATCAAGAAAGACGGAAAACTAAGTGATGAACTGATTAGAAAGATTCCTAAAGAGTTTGATATAGGTAAGTTTATTGATGATTCAATAGAGGTTTTGAGTGTCACAAATAAGACTGATGCCGTGAAAGATAATATTCAAAGTAGACTGAATAAGTTAAGAGGGAATGGTAAACGTAAGGCTGTAAGTAAAAGGCAAAAGTAGATAGTCCTCTCGAGGGGACTATTTGTGTGAGTAGATTATCGCTTTAAGTTGAGCGTTTTCTTTCTTACACTCAAAGTTGTTCACGATGATAGCGGACATGATGCCAGTTACGGCACACAGTAAAAAAAAGTTTCCCCATGTACTCATAAATCAACCTTTTCTTTTAGTTTTTCTTTTAATAATTCTTTTCATCTTACCCTCTTTTCCCGATAAGTCCATATAATAACGTGTATGTAGCACTAGATAGGTTCTCATCGCCACCCGCTTCTTTGAATTTAGCTATAAAATCCTCATGCCCTCGAACTCTAATTAGTTGAGTTTTACCTCTTTTTAGGTAGGGATTATTTGCAATCAAGCAAAACGATTTCTTTAAAATAGACTGGTGTTTTTTCATTATGTATCCTTTAGTTTAGGTATAACAATTATAACATTAATATTCTTATACGTCCCTTTGATGAGGTAAACATGCTATACTCTTTATTATTAAAAAGGAAACTTGATGCGAATATTAGAGATGCACGATGCGATAAACTTAGAGGCAAGTACCACAGCGGAAGCCGACACCACTACGCCTTGGGACGCGGTAACCGTGTATCAGGTAGGAGATGTAGTGTTGAGTGGGGATACAATTTACACTTCCGCAAGAGCTAATAATATCAATCGTGACCCCGCATCAAATCGTACTGTGTGGTTACCGACTGGGACGGCAAATCCTAAAGCTATCTACGATGTTTATCCCGATACCGTCACAACAAATACTGCGGGAGCATTGGTCATCACATATAATGTTACAGACGTAGATATAGTCTTTATAGGCAACGCAAAGGGGACGGACGCAACAATAAGTCTAGGAGGTTCGGTCACAAAAAACCTACTTGATGCCACAGTGTCGCCCAATCAGGCATGGGGAATTGTTGACGACTATCACGGCTCAGGAGACTTGTTTTATGATATCGGGGCGTTAACGAGTGGTACATTAACTATCACCATCACGCCTAATGCAGGAGTAGCCCACTTAGGTTATGTCATGTTTGGGGAAGCCGTAGAAGTTGGTTGTACTCTGATGAGTGAAGCAGTAAAATACAATGTAAGAAGCGGGGTACAATCCCGTGGTACTGTCGTTGGTATAGAGAGAGCCAAGAGAGATTCATGGATAGAAATGACCCTACCTATCGCAATACATGAGCCGTTAGTTATGAGTGATGTACTGGTTAGTTTGGCAAAGTATAGAGGCGTACCTATGTTGGCTATAGGTGATGATACGGGGCTAAGACCTGAAATGGTGTTTTGGGGATTGTTTCACGAGATTGAGGCTTCAATAACTGAGAGGAATGGGTATGTGATTACGCTAACTTCTTTGGATACTTCCACCTATATTCCCGCTACTGAATTAGAATTAGCCACAGCGGAACAAGAAGAGGAAGCTAACAATCCAACCCTAGCAGATTTTATCTTTTGGGGGTTTGATACAGGGACTAACGCGGGTATCGTGTTTGGTAACCTAGATATCACTGGTTATTACGATGGATTGGCTTTGGCTACCGAAGTCTTGGTCTCTCTTGATGCAGGTGCGTACATAGATGTCAACGGGTTAGGGCAAGAGCCTATCTTTAGGAATGGGGTTGCTCTGTTAGCGGATACTTTAATCGCAGGGCAAACCTATCTGTTTTATTATCAGAATGCACGGTTTAATGTTGCCACTCATATTCCGTATAATTACGGGAATATTCCCGTCATAAACGGTCTAGTATTAGAGTATATAGATGAGAATGAAAACCTAGTAAGTAAACCTATGACGGAGTTAATCGCCAACATAGCAAATGATGCCACTATCGTAAACAATGTGATGACCTATACAGATGATACAGACGGGGTAACCGTGGTTTTAATTGAGGACTTATTAAATCAGGCTCATTACGGGGAAGCGGATAAAGGCAGTAGACATCATATCAAGGATTTACCGTCTTTGGAATATGCGACCGAGACAGTATCGGGATTAGTGGAGTTAGCCACCACAGCGGAAGCACAGGCGGGAGTTAATGCCCTGACAGTGCTAACACCTTTTCTACTTCAACAAGTCACAGCAACAACCACGAGGGCGGGAGTTATTAGACTTGCCACACAAGCAGAAGTTGACGCAGGGCTAGATGCTTTTACCGCGGTAACCCCTGCTACACTCAAATCATTACTAGATAACAGTTTGCCTACTCCTGCCACACAAGCAGAGGTTGACGCGAGAACAGACGCTGTTAAGTATTTAACACCATTGACTTTAGAGGGGAGTGAGGCAAAGACCACACAAAAAGGGATTATCGAGATTGCTACATGTGCAGAAGTGGAGACAGGGACGGACACCGAAAGGGCAGTCACTCCCGCATGTCTATCTGCTTATGTTGATGTAGGTGCGGTTGCAGGTATTCCGACCGTTGCCAATTTCACAACAAAAGATGTGGTGTTTGATTATACTACGTGTACCGCATATACGAAAGTAGCAGGTGTGGTTACCGCATGTGGAGGCGGTGGCGGTGGTGGAGCGTATATCTATTCTACTAGTAATGGGATTGCTTACGGTAAGTTTGGAATAGCAGATTCAGGTACTGGCGTAACAATAACCTCATCGGGAAAAGCAATAGGGGACGGAAGCTTTACAGTAGTTACAGACACAAGAAACAATAGGACGGCGATAATAAGACTAAACGGTACAACCGTAACTGGGACGGTAAACTTTGTTTCAGGTGATACAGTGGAAGCAAAAATATCAGGGTTCTTCATAGACGATGGCTCAGGGGTAAATAGCACCGCATACGCAACGATTCAGTAATTATTAAAAAGGAAACTTATGATATACAAAATAGATGAAGACTTAACATATATGGGGGCATACGCAGACAATCCAAACGGATACGTGCCACCAAACTTTACCACAATAGAGCCGATAGGTGCGGTTGCGGGTGAGTACTACTTTTGGAACTTGGGGTGGATTATAAAGCCCTCTTTTGTTGGCACTACGTATTACAGAGAAAGCAATGGAGAGCTAGTAATATGGGAAGATGATATTGCCCCAACGGAGGGGTTTCAAACCGTAGCACCTGCTATTGCCTACCCGACATGGGACGGCACAGCATGGATTGAGAATACCGCATTGAAGCACGATACCCTAATTAAAGCCCTCATTTGCGACCTACCTAGTGGGGATATAGTCGTGTATAAGTCAAGAGGGGAGTTCATTAATACATTAGAGCAGATGAATGAATTAGGACTGGTTACTGCCGTCATTGATGAGGTTACCTATCATAAGAATGATATTCGGTATGTTTGCCTATGGTTTGAATATAGAATGCAGGAGATTTATAATGGGTAAAGTTTTTCTTTTAATAATAAAAAAGGAGTCATTATGGCGTTAGTATTGGAACTTTTAGAGACAGCGTATGGGGCAAATTCACCTGAATATATAGCAGAATATGCCGTAGTAAACGGGATAAATGAAGCCCAAGCAGAAGCACAGATAAAAAACAATGATGCCCTACTGCCTAGATACCTAGAGAGATATGGGCATAAATGGGAAATTTCCCTATCCTCTTGGGAACAACACCACGTACAAAAGGTTTATGGCGAAACTAGCAATAGTAGTCCATTCGATGACCGAGTAGTAACCTATGATTATGAGGGGATATTGTGTTCTCTCTCTGAGAGCCAATCTACTCAAATATTAAAGAGGATAGCCCGTGCATTGCGAAATAGAGATATCGCAGTGTATGGCGAGGCTAACATCGTGGTGCTAAAGATGATATTTAAAAGTCCTAGGCTCAAAGAAATAGAGTACACCAAATTCTTACAGTCGCTAGTTAGAGAGCTTTTCAGGAAACAAAGAGCAATTATTAAAAGAAAAAATATTACTCGTTTTACTGACTCAGCCATAGAAGAGGTTGAAGCCGTGACCTCATCACTACTAAAAAGCACATTCAATGACGATGAGGTAGAATCTTTTATTGCAACGTTCTTTGATATGTTGTATATCATGCTTGACAGGCGACTACAAGCAGGATTAAACGTATCTGTGGGACTGAAAAACAAAGAGTTGATTGAGTTAATTATTTCTCAGAATATAACCCTAGCCAAATCATTACAAAGCGATATAGTTAAAGATGTCGAGAGGGTAATCACTCAGGGTATCATAGAGGGAGAGACCATAAGAAGTATGACCACTCAGATATCAGACATGCAAAACAAAGGGCTTCATAGAGCCGAAACTATAGCGGTCACAGAAGTTGCCAAGGCATCATCTCAAATCAATAGGAGTAGATTCAAGGAGTTGGGTATCACCAAAGCCAAGTGGTCGGCATCAGCCGATAAGCGTACCCGAAAGTGTCATAGAGACAGAGACGGAAAAGAATATGACTTGGAAAAGGGATTAGAGATAGGTTGTGATAATAAAGCGTTACAGGTTGGGCAAGAAATAAGATGCAGGTGTGCTATGGTGGTAGTACTGTGAGTTTTCTTTTTAATAATTTAATAAGGTTGTAATATGCGAATATTTGAGATAAAAACAAAGATAAGAGATAAGGGGACAGTGGACACATTCGGATTCAAGACATACCGAAAAGTCATTGTGGCAACCACAGGGGCGAATAATTACCTAGGAGAAGAACTAGGCATGAAGAGTACGCCGAATGCGATAATTGAAGTACACCGAGACCTAGCCGAATTGGCAAAACTGAGAGATTCCATCTTGGGTAAGCCTATAGTTAATCTTCACCCAACCCGTGATATGGAGATGAATAATCTACCAACCGAAGTGATAGGTGTGGCACTTAATCCCGTAATTGAAGATGATAATCTGATTGTAGATTTAATGTTCTATAAGAGTAGAGCGAATGACGAAGTATCCTTGGGTTACGATGCAGAAATCTTAAAAGTCAACGACAAATGGATACAGAGAGATGTGGAAGTTAACCATATTGCTATTGTCCCTAAAGGAAGATGCGGTAAACTGTGTAAAATACAAGATAAAAGGATTGATGATATGCCAAAGATTAAGATAGGTGATAGCTCTGTAGAGGTGACACAAGAGGTTCAAACTGAATTTGACCGACTAAATGGGGAAGTGGAGGTACTACATGTGGCAGTAACCGATGCGGAAGTAAACGCGATTAGAGACATTACGCAAAGAAACATTGTTTTAGCGAAAGCAAAAAACATGGGAGTAGAGGCGTTAGCTACGGACACTACACTAGCTATCAAAACAAAGATTTGTGACAAATTGGGAATTAAGACTGATGGTAAAACGGAGGCATTTATTGATGGTGCTTTATCGGTAGACCATACGCCATATACACCGCCTAATGTTCATCAAGACCGAAGCGAAGCACTAGAAGCTTTAAATAAATCAGTATTGGAGTTTTAAGATGGCATTTCAAAACGCAACAGAAACACCCGCATTAGAAGCGGGAACGGTGAGAAATCACTCTATTACAGACGTTCAATATGTAGCTGTAAAAAGTGGTACATTACCTTTGGCGGGAAATGTACTAACTATCGACTCAACGGGTGAGTTAGTACCGTATGATGGTACAACGGCTAGTGGGGTTGGTAAGGCTAACTTAGCAGGTACTATTGACGGAGATGGAACAACTGACCAATTACTAACAATGGGATTTATCTCAGTGGCAGTATTGACAGGAGAGACACCCGTTTTAGGTGACACGGTAGGCGTAGATGCTACCGCAGGAGAGGTTATTGTAGGCGGTACGTTTGGCACTTTTATTAAAGAAGAGCAAACAGACATTTGGACTATTAGAGTCGGTTGGTAAAGGAGATTAGATGAGTAAGAAAAAATTTGCAACAAAAGTGTTGGCGGTAGCATTGGTTAACATTAACAGCTTTGTTGAGGCTCAGAATGCTGTGTCAAAAATGAAAATTCGTGATGCCTCAGCGGGTACGATTTTAACTCGTTCATTGGAATTTCTCAGTAACACTGATTATCTCCAAGCGGGAATCGACGAAACTTTCTTAAGCATTGGTATCAATATCAATAATGAGGGTGGATATAGCGACTTTATTACTTCTCTCAAAAAGAGAGTAGAGGGTGAATATGTCAATGCAGGTAACAGCGATAATACAAAAGGTACTATTACTGTAAGCAAAGAAAAAAGCTCTCTTGGCGTTCAGGGCATGGAGGCAACGTCTAGTTGGTCTATGGTTGAGTTGGAACAGTCTATGTTAGAGGGTGGCAACCGAGTTCAAGACTTGTTTACGGGTCACCGAACGCGATATGCTACCACTATTGATGCTATTGGGTACAATGGGGTTGGTGGTGAGAATGGTATCTTGAATCACACAGACCTTAATGTATCAACCGCATCAGCAGTATGGGCAGGTATGACTAATGTCGAGCTAACAGATGAGTTATCGGCATTTATTATTGCTCAGCGATTGGGATTAAATATGTCTCATTGGTGTAATGTATTGATTGTTCCACCTGCTTTACTATTGAAAATTCAGACAGCTAATGCAGACGATGGGATAGACAAAACTATCAAGCAGAAGTTAGAAGATGCACTTGATGTTAGATTTGTGGCTACGGAACATGCTACGGGAACAGGGACTGCGGGTAGTGATATAGTCGTGGCTATTTCTACTAACCCTAGAACTTTGTCATTTAGAATTCCAGTGCCATTTAAAATGTCACAAGTATATAACACTGCGGATTGGAAGCATAGCTTTGACACTATGTTTAGAATTGCAGGTGTCGACTTACTGGAAACAGTGCATAACAAACTTGACGGTTTTTAATCGTCCGTCCTCACTCACCTCTTTCTCCTGAGTGGGGATTTTCTTTTCAACTTTCTTTTCACTTTTCTTTTAATAATTTACCTTTTTATTCTATAATATAAAAAAGGCATAATTCATGGCACTATCAACCACAGAAATTACCGACCTACGAGAATTATTAAAAACAAAATATTCTACTTTATTCACCTCTAAAACAGATACTGAAATTGATACCCTGATTGGATATGCAGATGCTCAAACCAATGATAACTGTGCAACCCGATTACTAGCGATAGAATACCTAGTGTGCTATTGGGTTGACACGGAGGGTGATTCTACTACTGTCACAGGTAGCTTAACCAGTGTAGATGTGGGAGGGGACATAAAAAGTACGTTCGCCCCCACAGAATCAGGTGGTATTTACGGCAGTAACTATTATGGAAGACTTTATCTAGGGGTACTAAAACGTTGTGCTTCATCAGTAATTGGTATAATAGTATGAGTTTTTCAGCCACAGTTTACTCAGAAATTGAGCGAATAATAAAAGATTATGGGAATGAGGGTACGGTATTACATAATGCAACGGGAGGCAATATGTACGATGATGACGGCGTAGAAGTTAGTGTTTCGACCGACTTCACTGTGGGATATACCACAGGAAACTTGACTCGTGAGGAGAAAATACAGTATTCACAGGACAATGAGACGCGAAAGGTATACATCTTGAATGATGGGGTAGTTAGCGTGGAGAAAGGGGATAACTTTCTTTTTAATAATGGAACACAGTTTACTATAGAAGAAGTGGACGATGTAGGCGAGACTCAAAATCTACCTATCTTAAAGAAACTGATATGCCAAAGAGTTTAGAGGAAGAATTATTGGTCATAGTGGAACAGGCTAAAACAGCTTTCAAAGAAACAGTGGAGAGCTTGAATAGTAAGATTATAGAGGGGTCACCCGTAGATAAGGGTCGATTTAAAACTGCGTGGGAAGTAAAAGACTATGACTTAGACACATTCACGTTCATTATGAGGAATGATGTAGTATACGCCAACAAGCTATGGAGAGGCGACCATAGTAAAAAGGGGTGGGGAGTCATGGGTGGTGAGCCTATTATTGAATCTCATGAAGAATTATTAAAAAAGAAATTTAGAGGTATTAAATGACATTTGAAAAACAGCAAGAGGTAATAGCTTCAATCCGAACGGAATTAACCGCCAACCCTTTCACTTTTGGAGCGATAACCATAGATGAGATTTTCCGAAACGGTGACCGTGGCAAACCTCAAAAAAACTTTTTAACAATCGGGTACGCTAATATTGATACCGCTCATGGTCACCAATGCCCCACTAATAAGATGCTATTTTATATTGACGCGTATTATCAAAACGAACTAGTATCAACTCGTGTTATCTCAAAGATTGTGGAGAACTTTTACAACTTTGAATATAACGCCACAAGAGATAAACTTATAGGCGTAGAGCATACAGGCGGGACGATTGAGATAAGCAAAGGGCTATTTAACTCTCGTGCAAAGTTCTATGTATATATATAGATGCTAGAATAGGCAATCTACAAAAAAATATAAAGGTTACTAAATGGCTATTGAAAAAGTTAATTTAGCGGGAGCAACGATTGTTGCAACGGCTAACAACGGAGCAAATTCAACTATCACAATGCAATGTCTAAAAGGAGATATTGACATCTCTATGGGCGAATACGGAATTGATGAAGATGTTTGTCATACGACAGGCAGAGAATATGTCAAATCTCAAATCCCATCATTTGATACAATCGAATTGGATACGTGGTTTACAGGAGATAAAGCAGATGCCGAGCGTTTATTTTGGTTAGCATCATTGCAGAACACTGGCGACTTTACCCAAGCAAATGGAGACCAAACATTGTCTGTGGCTATCACTTTGGCAGATACATCAGCAAACATTTTTACTTTTAATGCACTGGTAAGCAAAGGTGTAATTACTGCTACTATCGAAAAAGATATGCACCTCATGATTACTCTACAACCTACCTCAGCACCCGTATTAACGTAACCTTACTAAGGTTATGTTATAATCCTTGTACCAAAAATACAAGGAAACACACACATGAAAAAACTACTTTTAGCAATCCCATTAACTATTATTATTCAAGACCTCATCACTTTAGAGGGGCAAGAGCCAAAACTTCAAGACCTATCTTTCGATGTTGTTTTTAAGCCTATCACAAAGAAGCAATCTAAGAAAATCACACCGAAAGAACTAACTCAGCTATTCACCGAATCCAAACAAATCATTAGTGACGGAGTAGAGGGACTCACTGACGACCAACTGGAATGGCGAAGAGATAGAGCGGAAACTATATCTCTTAAAATCATTGAACTCAAAGACGAAGTGTTAACCAACGCTTTTAACGTTCAGGTGAGTGGAAAAGATGCAGATACACTACTCGTTTTTGCAATGGAAAACGAGTGCATGGATTCGGTAATAGGTCTACTTAAATCTGAGTACCAAGAGGTTAAAAAAAAGCAATCATAGAGGTTGCTACATTCTTACGCGAGGGTGGCAGTACGCTTCCCTCTTTCTTCACTTCTTATCACACTTCTCTTTTAATCATCTCTTCTAATATCGTAAGAACCGAAATAGGATTTCTGTATCAATCAATTATTGATAATTGCAAATGGAATAAAATCAAGCCTAATCACTTCGCTATCATCTTCAACCAAATAGGTATCATTACCGCCATGTCTCCTGCCAACTTTGCTAAGCTACCTACCTACTCTAATAGTGAGGAAAAGTTATCTAAACTTTTCGGAATGATGGAAAGAAAGAAATAGGTATAATCATTAAAAGAAAAATTAAAGGGTCTTAGATGGCAGTATTAGAGGTAGGATTCAAAGGCACGGCATTAACAGCACTAAATAAATTAAAGGGTCTATTGAAAGACGTAGACAAAGGTTTAGAGCAAGTAGGAGCGGAAGCAAGAGATACAGGTGATGACATAGAGACTATGGCGAATAAGTCGGTAAACTCTCTCAAAAAGCTAGTTGCGGGGTTTGCTGTATGGGAAACTGGCAGGGTAATTATCGGTAGGGCAATTACAGATTTTATGAGCCTAGAAGATTCGATACTAGCGGTTCAAAAAACATCAGGGTTATCAGGTGAGGGATTAGACCAATTAACCGACAAGCTAAAAGATATGTCAACTACAATGAACGGCTTCCACATTGATAGTTTACTAAGTATTGCCGAAATAGCGGGACAACTAGGCATCAAGGGTGTTGATAATATTGAGGCATTTACCAAAGAAGTTCAATATATGGCTTCATCATCTAAGCTATCAGCGGAAGAGGCAGGTATTGCCTTTGCCCAGTTAGCTAACGTCTTGCAGGTCGATATAAAAGAAATCAATCATGTGACCTCAGCATTTACGAAACTAGCAAGTACCACGACAGCAACCGAGGGTCAAATTGTAGACTTCACTCAGCGATTAGCAGGTGCAGGTAAAACCTTGGAACTCACTAACGCCGAAATTATAGGTATCGGTGCAACACTGAAAGATATTGGAATTAGTGCAGAAGTTGGTGGTACGGCTATGTCTGATGTGTTTGCCAAAATGGCAACTGATACGAAAAACTTCGCCAAGATAGCAAATATTTCTCTTGACGACTTTACCGATAAAGTGATGAATGAACCTAGACAGGCATTAGAGTTATTCCTAGTTGGACTAAATAAGCTTGATAAAATTGGTAGACTCAAAGCCCTGAAAGAGGCGAAGTTAAGCGGGTCGGGAATGTCCTCTATGTTGCTAAAACTAGCATCAAACACAGATAAGTTAACCGCAAACATAAAGACTGCCACACAGGCATATAAAGAGGGTAACGCCACACAAAAAGAGTACGAAATATCAGCTCAATCACTATCTCGTGAGTTAACTAAAGTTCAAAGTGCTATTAAATTAGCCAGTGCGGAACTAGGAGAGAAATTTGTACCTATCATAAAGGCGGGTGCAGATGCCACACTCTCATTTATTGAGTTCATTAATGAGTTTGATGATGAGTTAATTATCACTGCTAAGACGGTAGCTGTGGCAACGGGAGCTATCATTTTATTCAACGGTGCATTATCCGCTTCCCCTATCGGTCGGGCAATCGTGGTATTAACTGCTTTATCCGTAGCCGTGATTGAGGTAGCAGACGCATACGATAGGTTGGTTAGTTCTGCTACTAATGAGTTGGTACGAAAAGGGGAACTTGCTAACCTCAAACAGGAGGCAAAAATAGCAGATGAGTATGGGAAGCGTAGAAACACTATGTTATCCCAACAACTTTATTTGCAAGAACAAATAGCAAAAACTACCAATGATACAACACTAGGAGAAGAGGCAAAGATAAAGGCTTTGACCTCACTAGGCGATAGCTACAATGTCATTAGAACCCGTCTCAATAGCTATGAAGAGACATTATCGGGGGTTACTGATAGTTCTGAGGTGACATCTGACAGTATTAAAGAGTTAAAAGGGAATGTTAAAGAGTTTAGTGAGGTTACGAATAAGGTCATAAATGGTGTGAATTTTTCTTTTAATAATCTCAGCACCGATGAGGCAAAAAAGAAGATTGAAGAGATAAAGAGAAAGATGAAAGAGGTTGTTGATGTTAATGAACGTAAGCAACTAAAGATAGACCTAGATTTGGAGTTAGGTAAGATAAATAATGTTCAGGCGGTTGAGCAGGAAATCAAATTATTAAAAGAAAAACTATCATCTAATCTCTCTCAAAACGATAGAATCAAAATAGAACTATCCCTAGCCAAGAAGCAAAACGAACTCATCACCACAATAGCAGACAATGAAGAGGAAGCCCACACCAAGAGAGCCAAGAATTTAACCGAATACAAATCACAGTTGGAGGCAATTAATGCCCTCTCACAACTAGATATAGACATCAGAACAAAAAAAGAGGAAGTGACCCGAACTACTCAAATACGAGAAGAGATTAAACTACTTGAAGAGTCGCTATCGGTCACAACTGAGATAACAGAAAAACAAAACATACAAACGTCAATAGTGGAGAAGCGTCAAGAGATACTTGACAGAGCCACAAGCGATACGAGAAGAATAACCCAAATAAAAGAAGAGATTGAACTACTTAGCCGAACCCTAGATTTAACCACGAATACAGTAGAGAAAAAAGAGCTAGAATTATCAATCTTGACCAAAAAAGAAGAGCTTATCACTGTGACAACTCAAATGGAGCAGGACGCACTAAACAGCGTGATAGAAGACCTCCACGAGATACAAGCCCTTTCCAATATAGATATAAGTATAGGAGTTGCCACAGGGGATTTGACCGAGATTGAGGGGCTAGAACGTCAAATAGAATTATTAAAAGAAAAACTAAACCTAAATATCTCCATAACGGAACGTAAGCAGACCGAACTAGAAATAGTCACCAAGCGAAACGAAATAACCGAGATTACCACCAAGTTAAAAATAGAGGCAGATGAGAAAGAGCAGAAACGATTAGAAGACCTCGTATCACTAGAAGAGGCACGTAGAGACGCTTTGGACGCATATAAAGATGCAACCCAATCAATTACACAAAGTGGGTCTTTGGAACGCTCAATCCGTGATGAGATAGACGCTATAAATTCATTGCGTATTGAAGCCAAGCAGGGGTTACTGAATAGTGATGAGGTTACCAAGATAACCAATCAGTTAACAAATGAGACTATGCCCTCTTTCTTGAAAGGTGTAGCAGATGCTTTCAACTATGATAAAAATGCAGATTTAAATAACAGCATTGATGGTCTGAAACAGACTTTAGGCTCAATTCTTGGCGATATAACCCTAGACATCATAAGAGGGAATGAGATTCAAGACGGGGCAGTAAATAACGCTCTGGTTGGTAGCGGTAACCCTTACGCTATAGCACTAGGGGTAGGCTTTGAGATGATAAGTGAAAGTCTATCCGAGCCAATGAACGCATTTCAAGCGGAAGCCTCTAATCGTGGCAAAGAGAATAAGAGTATCAATGATTCACTCTCTTTTCTTAATAATATACAGGCATCACACTTAGACCACACCAAGGCTATGAGAGAACACCTTAAGAGTATGGACAGCAACTTTAACACTATCTCCATAGCATTATCGAAATCAGGTGGGATTAGTGGAGAGGGCTTCGCAGGAGGTGAAAGTGCTTCTCAAAACTTTGGCGGTGCGGTTGAATTCTTGGCATCTATGGACATATTGGGAACTGGGCTATTAAGTGGCGTAGTGGGCGGACTACTTGGAGGCTCATCATCAAAGGTGATTGAGGCAGGGATTGACTTTGGAGAGCAAACGGTAGAAGAGTTTCTCTCAGGGGTAGAGGCTCAAAACTTTGAGACAAAAAAGAAAACAAAGAGTGCAGTGTTTGGGGCATTCAGTTCTACATCATATAGTACTAAGTTTGGAGACCTAGGCACGGGTATAGAGGACTCGTTCCAATCTGCTATTCAAGATGCGTTTAACCTCATCGTTGAGGCGGGAGTATCCCTAGACCTAAATGAACAAGAGTTGAGACAATCGGTGAATAGTCAAACTATAGACCTAGGCAAGTTTGACTTCTTGGACAAAACTGAATCAGAAATAAGAGAGGTGCTAACTGGCGTATTCGGACGGGCTATAGGCGAGATATCAAGTGCTTCAATTCCCGAGATTGAGGCTTTCAGACACTCAGGAGAGGAATATTTAACCGCCTTGGTGAGAGTGAGTACGGGAGTAGAACAAGCCCAACAAAGCTTACTTGATATTGGGATAGATAGTGTTGCATTTGGTGACATAAAGAATAAAAACGGTGATGTTTTCGAGGCAATGATTAGGGAGAGTCTGTTACAATTTGAAACAGTAATTGGGGCGGAATTACAGAACGCTTTGGACTTTAATCTCACTGCTACGATTGAGAGATTAGGCATAACCTATAGTGGAGTAGGAGAGATTCTAAACGGCTTAGATATTGAGGGTAAAGAGCTTATCACTACATACCAAACGCTATTGTCGGCACAAGAGGACTTACGGGCAATACTTGGTCAAGGAGAAATCAATCAAGCGGTAATTGACGGGGCAGGAAGCATTGACAACCTCATCAACTCTCAAACGGTATTCTTGAACGACTTTTTTAGTGAGACCGAAAGAATGAGCCGTTTACAATCAGAGCTAAACAAAGAGCTTAGTGATGTGGGAGTAGATACCTTAGCCCCTACTACGAGTGAGGGTTACCGTGAATTAATTGAATCACTTGATACCTCCACAGAGAATGGGGCGTTACAGTACGGTGCATTGATTGGAATGATTGGTGAGTTCAAAGAGCTAATAGGACTAACCGATTCTGCTAACGCTCAAATTATTAAAAAAGAAACTGAGCAATCCGAACTATTAGACAAACAGCTATCTGAATTAAAAACAAGCAACGACCTAGCAGAACAAGAAGCACTAGAGAGACAAAGAAGCCTAGAAATAGTCCAAAACCAATTAGACCAAATAACCGTGGGAGGTGCGGACGTAACCAACACCATCATTAATGACACGGGCGGGTTTAGTGCATTGACCGAGGCTCAGGATACTTTCCTAGAGAACTTCCATACAGAAGAGGAGCGATTAAAAGTAAGCACGGAACAACTAAGGAGGGAGTTTTTCGCACTAGGCATAACTACTATGCCAAAGACGCGGGAAGAGCTAAGAGGCGTTGTGGAGGGGCTTGATTTGCTTACCTCATCAGGGCAGGAAACTTACGCGGGAGTGCTTACCCTTTTAGATTCCTTTTTAATAATTAGTGACCCTATAGAAGATGCAACTAAAAAGAATGAAGAGTACGCCGAGAGCCTGATAGCTACGGGTCAAGCCTATGACGACATTCGCCAAAGCATCACCGATACAATATCTCAACTACTAGGTATCAAAGACGGAGAGAAGTCCACCGAGTCCAAGTTTAGACAGTTAGTAGAGTTCAATAAACTTCAAGACTCATACGCGAGAGAAGCGGTACAAGCGGACACAGACCCATCGGAGCTAAGCAGTATTTTTTCCAATCTAAATGATGTGGCTCTAAATATTGGAAGCAATTTTGGGGAAGATGAGAGATTAATTAATGACGTGATAAGTGAGCTAAAGTTTGACCGAAGCATCACCAATAGCAGTCCTCAAAAAGTAGAGATAGTCAACAGCGTGGACAACAATAAAATACTAGAAAAGATAGGGTACATCATGGAAACAAACACCGAGGAGGCGAGGAAGCAAAGAAAGATTTTGTTTGACATGATAGGGGACAATGAAGATTATTACGCTTCCTCTCTCACCCTACTGAATGGTATCAACTAGATACCGAGAAATATAGAGTTGTGTGTGGTGGTGTGGGATATATCTTTTAGAAATTGAACTTTATTGAAGTTAGGGTCAATGATAGCGACCTTAGCCCCACGAGGTACAATCACAGTAGCACACATAGTGCCGTTCAAAAACACTTTAAGCTCTCGTGTCTCATCGTTAAATATAGATTGAACCAGTAGTGAGATAGGGTAATCTTCATATAGAGGCTCTTTTAATACTTCAATCTCTTGACGAATTGCCAACTTTCTAAAAAGAGAGTCGGGAGCAAAAATACCCCCTCTCTCAATACTTTTTATTTCAAACATGCCACTCATTTCAAAGTGAATCCCCACATAACTTGCTAACCCTGAGGCAGAAAAGTTACAATTAGCATAGCCCTTTTCAGGGTCTCTTGGGTAGTATAATTGAAATTCACTATACATTATCTTGCCTCAGGATACGGACAGAAACTAGACAATCCCACTGTTTGGGGTAGTTTACCTGAGATTAAATGACAAGTAGTAACGGTAAATCTGTCGATAAACTTCACGTTTATTCCCTCAATCTTAATGTTTGAACTACCAACTTTATTTAGTTTCTTTTTTAATAATTTAATCGCTTTACCCTTAACTTGCTTCACTAATTTATTGTCGATATAGATTCTAAACATTACGAATCACCTCAACATAAACGCCCATATCTAAAAAATCAGGCTTTTCAATAAATGCCGTGGTGTCTTTTTTTCCACACGGGAATAGGATATAGGTAGCGTCTGCGGTAACCGTGGTATGCTTAAATACCTTTTTATTAATATAGAGTCTAAGTACTCCGTTTTCGGTCAATGTGGCTTGAAATAGGGCTTCTTCTTCCCCTATAAGAGTTCTTAATTGGTGACCTGAAATAGTAAAGATACCTATTTTGGTTGCAGGAAGTGACAAATCTATAGTTTCCATTCCTATCAATTTTTGTTTATTATGTGGCATGATGTAATCCTTTTGTTGTGTTTTGCTATAAGGATTATAACATTGTAGTCCTTATAGCTTGGTGAAGAGAGAATTATTAAAAAGAAAATTAAAACGTAAGAGAGGGGTCAATGAATTGTTCCATTGTTTCTAATATTTGGTCAAACTTTTCATTGAATAAATCAATCGTTCTTGCCATATTGAGGTGAATAGATTCATCTGCTTTAATTTCCGTAACATGTGGTTCAAAGTGAGGATAAAATACCACCAAGTCCACTGATTTTATTCCCGTGACTAACATTTGGAATTGAATTTGAGAGGAATAAACTTGACATAAATGTCCATCATGCCAATGAGCCAAGAACACACTCAACTCACTTGGGCATTTTATTTCAACCCCTCTTTGATTTGATGTATTTATCCCGTCCAAAGATACCCCTATTCTATGATTACTATTGAATTTAAATGGGACTTCCTCCACAATAGCAAGTTCTTCAATCTCATAAGCTTCTCTTGCGATAGGCTCATAAGTATGCCCTCTCATCATGCCTTTTGTTGTATAGGTCTCTTCTCTCTCCTCTTTCAGAACTTTGAATTTTAGAAACTCAGCCACTTTTTTGTACACGTATTGGTTGAATGTTGGCACGGGGTGACCTGTTATCGTAAAGGGGTTATTTGAGGCAGTAATAAAGCCTAAACGCTCATTTAGCCACCCGTCTGTCCCTTGCTCATACACACCGTTTTCTATCGGCATAGATGAGATAGCTCTTAGAGTTACCTCGTTTTCTTTTTTAATAATTAATTCATTATGAGCTTTAATTAAATTAAAAAATTCTTTTTCCAATTTAAAACTAAACTCTATAACAAAGTCATCTCTAAAGTGTTGAGAGATAGCATACAACCGCTTCCCTTTTCCTGTAATCTTTTTCTCTACTGTGGCAACCAATGTTTTATTTAAGTTGTCGTTAATTGCTTTACTAATCTCTCTAATACATTCAAACATTTTCTATCCTTTTTTTATTTCTATTTTAATTTTTAATAACTCTTGCATCAATCTTACATTTGAACCATTACCACCAATCCAAGAGCCAACCTTTCCTGTAATCAAGGTGTTACCCTCTACAGCTATAGTTCCGCTTCCGTCATGCCACCCTGCTAAATCTGAAAGCTTTCTTATTTGCATAACTGGTGTCTCAGGTAACAATCTACCATCTTTACCAAGTAGGATACGATGCTCTCCCCATTTGAATTGTAGAGAAAGATAACTTCCCTCGAATAAAAACAGTCTTTGATTAGTTGAACATTTCAACATAAACCCTTTGTTGAACGTAGGGATAGGGATTAGTCTACTTGGGATTCTCACAAGCAGTAGCCCCGCACAAACCCCGTTAAACTTAATGAAATCGTCCGTTCTATCATAGGCATCTAGTGCCTTATTGATAGAGCCTAACAGTGCCTTATCTTTCATGTTATGCCCCTGTCCATTTCTTAGCAAGTTGGGCATAGAATGACGATGTGTCTTTTTTAGTATCCCCTTTTATTGACTCCATGAAGTCTTCTCTCTTTGGGTTACCTTTAGCTAAATCCGTAGCTATTTCAAATGGTGTCTTTTGGGTTTGGGTTGCTTGATTAGTTGAGGCAGGGGCTTGATTAGTTGAGGCAGGGGCTTGATGTATTGGCTCAGGTGAGGCAGGAAAACAATAGTCGTGGTCACTTTGACCGTCGATTGCCAAGAGTCCTGTGAGTGCATATCTTCTAGCGTAAGTTGAATTAGCACCCGATGCTTGGGCTTCGGTGATAATTTGGTTTCCTGCTTTACTTACGGGAAGTTTCCCCTCTTTAGCAACTCCCGTTGCACTAGATATAAGCTCACCAGTTTCAATACAATACATTGAAGCCGTTGCTTCCAAATAGTTATGCTCACCTACGTTAACAACTTTATCACTCATCAATATAGCCACGCCAGTTTGCTCCAATAATGGCTTAACCGAGGCTATAATGTCCTCTAAACTTCGATATTGAGAATTCTTACCCGTTCTCATTTTAGGTGCATTTAATCGTACTTGAATATTTAGTAATTTTACCATGCTAGACGTTTTCATAGTTTTTATCCTTATGTGTTTTGATAGGGGAAGTATAACATTCTAAGCCTTATAGTAAGGTTATAAACCTTGCAGTTGTGACCCTATTTACTTTAAAAAGGATATAATCAAAAAAAAGGATACATCATGAACAAAATAACGGACGGGTACTATTCGCTAACCAACAAGATAGGAACAATAGAGGACGTAACGTCAGGGCTAGACATAACCGCTCAAAACTTAACTATCAATAGACCCTATTTAGCACAGGTCTACAATAGTATAGGCATTTTAAGAAACGTGATAGATATTCCCGTTGACGATGCCTTTAGAGAGGGTAGAATATTCACAGAAAAAGAAGATATCTTGAAAGATTTTTATGAGACTTACGATGGGGTCATCTCATTGGCTCTTAAGTCTGCGAGAACATTTGGAGGGTCATTCTTGTATCTTGATGATAACAGACCTCCTATGGAGGGATTATTAAAAGGAAAACTAGACAGAATAGTCTTATTAGAGATTGACGACCTCTTACCATTAGACAGCATTCAACTAAACCCGCTCAGTGATAATTACTTACGTCATGCGGGGTACGCAATTCATGCCACAGGTGAGACCGTTCACCCGTCAAGGTTAATTTACATAGACGGAGTAGCAACAAACAAAGACAGACGGATAGAAAACGCAGGAATGGGAGTATCTTTGATTGAGATAGTGACCCCTGAGATTCAACAACTAATGACAGGGGTAAATAGGGGAGTTAATATCTTGACCGTGTTGGGTCAAGACGTACTTAAGATAGATGGACTAAACGAGTCGTTGAGTGTCACAGAGAGCCAAAGCGAAATAGAATCCCGACTAATGTCTATCAACCGTTTAAGAGGCATACTAAGCACGTTAGTTATAGATGCAGAAGATAGCTACGAGAATGTAAATAGAAGTTTAGGAGGAGTTCAACCGTTAATCACGGAATTAAAGGAGATGGTTTGTTCTGTGGCTCGTATACCGTACTCTAAATTATTTGGTAGAAGCTCAGGTGGATTAAATTCCACAGGAGAAAACGAAATCAGAAACTTCTATGATGATGTAAAAAGCATCGTGCAAGTAGGCAAACTAAAGCCTATCTATGAGCAGATAGATGAAGCTATCGGAATGACTGCCCCCGTGGTATTCGCTCCTCTATATTCGCCTGATAGTGGGGAATTAGCGAATATTGATAAAGTAAAAGCGGAAACGGCTAAGATTTTAATTGAGCAGGGGATACTAGAAGATGATGAGGTAAAGGAGAGGTTCTTTAATTAGAACCCGTATTTTGATGCTTTGTGTTTGGCTCTATTGACCGATACAGGAGTTGCGGTTAACCCTGCCATGATTCGTCTATTTTGAGACGCGATGGCATCTAATTCGGATAACATATCTTCCTCTCTTCTTGTTCTAGGGTTAATAGCCATTAATAACGCTCTCTTGGCTCTCAGAGAGTGAAACGGGTCGTCAGTGTATAGTTTATCTAATTGCTTTCTGAATCGTAGTGACATGATGTAATCCTTTCGTGTGTTTAATTATTAAAAGAAAAACTATTTAACTTTTCTCAGTAGGTTAATATAGCGACCAATCAATATTGCTTCTGCCACACCGTCATCTTTCAGTTTAAAATCTAAACCGTAAACTTTCGACACTAAATCTATCGACCCTTTTTTCCCTTTTTTAAATAAACTAAACGCCCTTTTCCATTTAACCGCAGGAACGATAATAACCTCACGGCATAAGGCATGTCCTAGCCCCACAATTACCCCATACGGCACGAAAATATTTTTACTGTAACCTTGCCCCTCTTTTACAAATTGCTCCTCTATTGCCATGTCTAAAGGGCTAAACTCTTTTATTAACTCAGCACATGCCTTATAATCAATCTTTTGTGTAGTCTTCCCATTAACTTTACTTTTTATTGTCGGGGTATTAAAATGGGCTACCAACTCATTTTCTTTCCAAAAGGCAAACCCTCCTTTTACTCCCGCATCTATTGAAAGTAGAGTAGTCATTACGATACCCCCTTACACTGCCACACCATGATTGAACTTCCATACGTCTCTCCATTGTGGCTATACGCTTTCACAGCAAACAGACGTGAGATGATAGTGTAATTAACTGTGAACCCTAGTGCTTCTAACGCAGACACAGGTTTAGAAACCAAGAGACCCATTTTTCCTTTATACATTTTACTCTCATACTTTCCACTTCGTTGTAAAGCGAAAAATATTTTATTTCTATAAGTATCTCGTTCTCTCTTAGAGCCAAAAAACACTTTGACAGTTTCCACGGCTTCCGCCACCACTAGTTTTGCTTTTTGGTCTCCAATTACAGCAACCTCAACGGCTACTTGACTCATGATGTTATCTACTTTTTTATCTAATTGCTTTTTCAAACTTTATCCTTTTAATTTTTCTTTTAATAATTCTGTGGAAACTCCCCTTTGATTAAAAAGGGATTCCGTCATTGTCGTATTGTTGTGGTTGTGGTTGCTGTGGAGGTTGTGGTTGTGGAGCATAAGCCGTTGCTTGTTGTTGCGGAGCATAAGCCGTTGTTTGTTGTTGCGGTTGATATCCTTGCTGTGCTTGTTGTTGTTGTCTAGCTTGTTGCTGTGGAGGTTGATATCCTTGTTGACCTTGTTGACCTTGTTGACCTTGTTGACCTTGTTGACCTTGGTTATCATCTCTTGACCCTATCATCTTCATAGTTTCAACAACTATTGAATGTTTGCTCTTTCTAGCTCCCGTTGTGTCCGTCCATGTATCAAGTTTTAGCCGTCCATCTACTAAAACCTGCTTTCCTTTTCCTAGGTATTGATTTGCAATCTCAGCCGTCTTACCAAAAAAAGTTAAGTCAATAAACATTACTTCCTCTTTTTGCTCACCTGATTGAGTTTTCCATTTTCGATTGGTTGCAATACCTACGTTACCGATAGCCGAGCCAGTTTGAGAATATTTAATCTCAACATCTCTTGTTAGATTTCCTAGTAAAGTTACTTTATTATACATTCTCTAATCCTTATCAATTTCTAGTGTGGTTAAGTGTAGCGTGTCGTTATTATCTATAAATGCAAAAACAAAACATTCATAATAATCCCCATCGCGAACATAATCGGTCTGAATGCTTTTGTACTCACCTGAATATTTCTTTAGCACCTCACTTATGTGGTCGTTAATACCGTTCTCGTATTTGTCAGATACGTCATGGGTAGCATATCTGCTCCAATAGTCTGTCATACCTTGAAGTGCTTCTATTAGCTCTTTCAAATTTTATCCTTTTCGTGTTTTGATATAAGAATTATAACATTAATATTCTTATAGCAGGGTAAATATTACCCCGATTGAAAGTTAGTTTTTGGTTGTTTCATTTGTGGAGGAAAGACTGTATCCCCAGTCAATATTATTGTGTACTTCTTCCAATATTGCTTCTTCAACCAATGAAGCCATTTCATTTTCGGTCGTAGCGTCCTTTAAGTCCTCTTCTGTTATTTCCACTACGTCTTCCACACTATCATTTGCGTATCCGAACGATACCCAAAAATTATACGTTCCTATATACTTATTTTTGTCCATTAGATAATCCTTTAGTTATTTCAATAGAGGTCACATGGAGTGTCCCATTGTTATCTATAAATGCGAAAAAGAAACACTCATAGTGGTTGCAATTATCCCGATATTCGATATCGTAAGATGAATATTTGCACTTGTGCTTATCTAGTATCTCATCTATATGCCCGTCAATACCGTCTTTTCGATTGATTGGAGAATCGCTATGGGCATTTACACCCCAATGATTTGGAATGTCTTGAATGTCTCCTATGAGTTTGTTCAATTTTTATCCTTTTTATTTTGTAGAGGTAAGACGATATCCCCATTCGATGAGATAGTGTATCTCTCCTGAAACAACTCTTCCACTCGTGCTGTTAATTCACTTTCGGTCGTAGCTTCGCTTAAGTCCTCTTTTGTTATTTTCATCACATCTTCTACTTTATCATTCCCGTACCCTATTGATACCCAAAATTTGTGTGTTCCTATATATTTACTTTTGTCCATTAGATAATCCTTTCTGTGTATTAATATCTGTAAATGTTACATCTAAATAACCTCGAGGATACATACCCCGTGGAGGTACAAGACTAATCTTTCGCTCTATATGCACCGTATCCTGTGATGCGAACTTTGCGTAACATTCTTTGCAATGGAGGGCAGTTTTACGCAACAAGGGGTATTCTATAGCCACCATCTTCTGTGCGGTTCTTTTCCGCTTACAGTAGGAACATGTTCTTCTAGGAACAAGAGAATTATTAAAAGAAAAATTAAGAGAATCAGACATGAATAAACCTCCCCTGTGAAACAACTGCCCCCGTTTTGTTAAGCACTGTATACTTAGGGTCAAACGTGCATATATCATAACGCACATGCCCCTCAATGTTAATTGATGATGCGGGATTATTAGCCTCCCAGTCTTTCACTATGCTCTTTACTTGATTAAACACTATAGGGGTCACAACGTAAAATACGCTCGTTTTACGCTCAGGCATATCACGAAGTACCCCGCCTCTAAACGTAGGGATTTTATCCCCTTTATGTTTGATTAAACTGGTAAGTCCTGCTTTTCTGATAGCTAAATCTACTAATTTAGTTTGCTTAGAAAGCAGGGATACATATCGGGTTCGTCTCATGTTATTGACCCATAGCGACTGGAGAGTACGGCACAAACGCTACTTTCTTTTCCCACGCAATAGGTAAAAAATCTCCTTGTGTAAGGTGCTTTGCCTTGTTTGCAATGTATTTAATTAGGTCTTTTTGCCCAACAATAATTGAGGTTTTGTAGGAAGTAGGATTGATTTGAGCAACTGCGATAAGTGTATTTTCATCGCTTCGGTCAACCCTAACAACGCTAGGCAGTCTCTTAATTGCCATCACTAATCCTCTCATGGTTAGTGATTCTAAATATGCCAATGTGGCTTGATATTGATTCATTTTTTGTATCCTTTTTGTGTTGTAAATAGAGTATAACATTAATAGCCTTATAGGGGAGTTAATGTGTCTGTATAGGTTAATTAAAGACGCTTTATCACAAGTAAATAAAGCACCTCATCTTTCGCCCGAAAAGTGTTACTAATGATGACGTGCAATAATTTTAGCATACCGAGTCATTAGTGTTGTGTTGATATTTAAAACTGATTACATAGCGTTTAAACGAACGTAAAGTGGGTGTATAGGCATTTAAAACGTCTCAGGGCGTGATTATGTTGGTATGGGGGTAATCGTGCTTATATTTGACGTGAGAGATAGGATAATTGATTAAATGCTTAGTTTTTCTTTTAATAATTCAATAACGAGTTCAAACTGGATAAAAGTTGAGGTACTAAAGAGAATTATTAAAAGAAAAATTAAGGGGTCTAGCACCCATCAGTCCCTAAAGTACCCTAAAACGGCAGTACCCCACTTCTAAAAACCCTCAGCAACTCTATGGCATTTTACCAACCCTCTCTAAACCCCTAAGTTGTGGGATTTGCTGTATATGCTGTGTTGAGAGTGTATATTAATATATTTAAGGGGACTAAGGGTACTATAGGTACTACACACCGTTTAAACACCAGTATTTGGGCGTTTCAAAAAAGTACCCAAGGCAGTACCCTTTAAAAAAGCAGTACCTTAGCAAAAAATGAGAAAACCCGATATTTGGGCGTTTTAAAGGGTATTTTGCCTGTTTTTCACGAAATGAGTCCATTAGTACCCAATAGGTACTTGTTCCTAAAAGTACTCCAAAAAGGGGCAAAACAGAGGCTTTAAGATAGACTAAGCTTAGTCGTTTTTGTTACATTTGGGGAAAAAGATGTTTGTAGATGTGAAAAATCGTAGGATATTTGTTGATATTTATGGAAAAAGATGAGAAAAGAGTGGGGAGTAGCCCCCCTTAAATGCCGTTATATATCTCTAAATCTGATATTATTTGACTTCTTTGTGTGATTCAAGTACTTGGATAGGTCTCTTCCTCGAACGTGTGCGGACTTATTTGGTGAGATAGATTCATAGAGACACGCTAACATGTGAGCCTCTATTCTATTCGTATTTAGTTGGCTCTTAACCTCTTCCAAAAGCTCTTCGGGAGTATCAAATGTAAGCGGAATTCTCTTAACTTTTACTGTTATGGATACCGCGATATTAACGGGAGTATCGCCGTTGTTTTCCGCATCTTCAAAGATGTCATGGCATACCCTACTCAGGTACTCGTAATCTCTGTCTTTTAGTGCATTACATAACACCTCTGTTCTACCTATGGACATCTCTACAACACTCTTCTTTGCCTTGCTATCTAAAGGTGTGGTTGCGTCTCGTTCATCTGTCTTGATTAGCATCAGTTGAACACATAAAGCGTGAGCCTCCTCTTTTATGAGGTTAACAAAAGTAGAAGCATTACCAATCCCTTTTTCCTTTGCCAGTGTTCCTATGTTTTTGTCCGATGTATCCATGACAGAGTATCTTCTATCTTTTCCCTCAATTTGGATAGGCACGGCATCATTAGAGTGAAACCACATATTGAAGTAATTCTTCTCTTCCACCATGTCAACACCTTTCTTCTCTATTTGTAGACTATCATCGGATACATACATCTTCAATTTCTCGTATGTGCTGTTACCCTCTCTGTAATCCGCTTTAACCTCGTTTGCCAAGATAAACATCTTGTTGCTCAACTTACCGTTAAAACGCCCCTCTAAGTCAACCTGAGACAGCGTATCCGTCAATGTGTGTCCATATATCTTTTGTATTATCTGCGAAAATATAACCCCTTTTCCTGTCCCCTGTATACCCCGCGATACAATCGAAGTTCTAGTTTTTCTTCTATTTTGCACTCCATAGGCTAACCAGTTGATAAAGAAATCTCTCTCCTTAGGATTAGGGAAGACATTATCAAACAACATTTTACATGTAGGGATAGAATCCCAATTTACACTTGGCATCTCTGTATTTGAATCTTTTCGTATCTTCATATATGTGGTAGGAATAAAGCTGTTTATTCTTGCCACACCTGAGAGGGGAGTGAGTGGTTCATCTATAAAAGGGTCAAACACAATACTTTTGGTTGGGAGTATTGAAACCAATGATTTAGGAATAAAAGAACCTCCCATAAAGTCAGACGCTATACTTCTAACAGTATCGTATCTCTTTACATGTCGAGATTTCCCCTTACCATCGGGAATGTGAAAATAACACATCTCCATAGCGTCATCATAGAAACACTCTATGTGAGGGTTAATAA
>Ga0164313_10000228_pt1 | contig 41712 bp, 32 predicted proteins | sample GuaBasSedimGuay4_FD_113735 | JGI IMG/M metagenome (GOLD analysis project Ga0164313, IMG submission 113735) | Subseafloor sediment microbial communities from Guaymas Basin, Gulf of California, Mexico - Guay4, Core 4569-4, 0-3 cm | ecosystem: Environmental > Aquatic > Marine > Hydrothermal vents...
GCAGTCTTCCAGGAGCACGGCTTTGAAATCGTGACAGATCGCATCCAGGGCGGTGCTCAGGACGCAGAAAGGCGTGGCGATGCCGGCCACCGCACAGAGCGTGGCCTTGCGTTGGTGCAGCCAGGTTTCGAGGCCGGTTTTGAAAAATGCGGAAAAACGTGGTTTGGGTAACCAGTAATCCTGTTCATGACGCTCCAGGTCCTCGACGATTTCAGCACCTTCGGTTCCGGCTAAAGAATGGGGGGGCATCCGGCCGCTGAAAATAAAGTCTTCTTCGTGAAAGGCATCCGTGGAAAAGACCACCGGCCAATCGTGCTGCCTGAAAAATTGGGATAGACGGTTGATGGGATCGATGATCTCCCGGGCGAGGGGGGTGATCGGGAGGTTTCTCCCTTCGACAAAATTATCTTTGACCATGTCGATGATCAATAGTGCAGGTGAATCCATTACTTATTCCCAACCCGGATGAACCGGAAAAAAATGAACATTGAACATCGAACGTCCAACATCGAACTTCGAATAGCCACAAGCAGGATTGGCAATCCGCCTTTTTTTCATATCCAATTTCCCGTGAACAGGTTTGCTATCTTCACTTGGACATTGATCATTCGTTATTGGATATTGGTTATTCGCCCTTTCCATTTGATTTTGTCAGAATCGGGTACCAAAATCCTTCGCAAACATGATGGGATTTCAACAAACTTAGGTACTAATCTTGATTAACCAATTGAAATTCCCAATTTAGCGGGAAAATTACAAATGCCAAACCTGACAGTACATCTATGCCTTAAGATGCCGAAGGCCGTGTGTAGATGGTCTTATATTTTTCAGGTGCCACCCGCATGCATTCGGTGCAGCCTGCCTCCTCTGTCGGTGCAAAATGTTCCAGATGAACTTCCATGCCCATCTCCGTGTACATTTCGACCACGTCGGACAAACGGGGTTCGTCGTGGGTGGACTGCCGGGTCCATCCGGCTTTGACAAGTTCAGAATCCTTACTCAATTGAATTCCAATCACATTGGAAGAATTGTTAAGATGGTGCCGTCATCTTAACAATTTTTCCAGTCGGGTTTTCTTTTTTCGTAAAAACTGGCAATTCCTTCCAGGGTGTCCTCGGTCTTCATCAGGGTGTTGAGGAATAGATCACTCACGCCTTCAAGGGCATCCCCGGCACGCATCCCCAGGTGCTGGTTCACAGCGCGTTTGTTGAGGCGCAGAATCAGCGGGCTACTGGCTTTGATCTCGTGGATAAAGCGGACCACGGCTTCGGTAAACGCGTCATCCTCGATACTCTGACTGACGAAACCCATGGCTTGAGCCTCATCCGCCGAGTAGATTTTTCCGGAAGTGCAAATCTCAATGGCTTTGGCCGGCCCCACCAGCAGGGGCAGGCGGATGGCGGCATATGGGGGCAGAAACCCCAGTTTGACCTCGGGCTGACCGAATTTGGCCTTTTTGGAAGCGATGACGACATCGCAGGCGATGGCGTATTCCATGCCGCCGCCCAAGCAGGCGCCTTGCACCGCAGCAATGCTGGGGACTTCAAGATTCGCGATGAGGGTCAGGGAGCGGTTGAACGTGGCGATCATGTCAGGCGCCATGTCGGGTTTGTGGTCACCGACATCGACGCCGGCGCACCAGCTGGCCCCTTCACCATAGATCACCACGCATTTGAGGTTGGCATCCTGGCTGACGTCTTCAAGAACACTGCAAAACTGTTTCATCATGCCGATGTTGAATACGTTGTGTTTCGGCCTCGCAAAGGTAATGCGGGCCACTCCTTCCGCTTTGTCCAGTTTGATGGTCTCGTTGTCTGCCATGTTTTAACCTCTGTATCTGGTGTTTTGTGTTTCGTGTTTTGTGTTTCGCTTGTGCGTTCACCTCAAAAAGCAAACCCGGCTGAACCGGAAAAGATGAACATCGAACATCCAACATCCAACATCGAACGCCGAATAGCCACAAGCAGGATTGGCAATCCGCCTTTTTTAAATATCCAATAATCAGTATCCAACGCCCAATTATCAAGTTCCGTATGCTTAATACCGAAATCATGCACATTAGAAACATGCATCAGCACTGATGGTTTTTTATATCCCAGATTTTGGGACAGGAATACTGCTCTCAATTACGGCTGACTGTTTCTAATGAATAGATAATAAAACGATCAATTCAAGCCTTAGCGAAAACATAATTCAGCTGGCCGTTGGAGACCGTGTTGGCCACCGTTTTCATCTCCATGCCGATCTGAATGTCCTCTTCAGGTAAGTCACTGGAAATTCTGCCGAATACTTTGTACGGCCCGTAGTCGATAAGAGCGATACAGTAGGGGACGTCCGCCTCGAAGCCGATGGGAGCAAAGGTCAGCTTACTGAAGGTGACCAGTTTGCCGCTGCCGGCGACATCGAACCACTCCATATTGCTGGTCAGGCAATGGCTGCAATCCGCCCGGGGCGGAAAGAAAGCCGCGCCACAGTCCAGACATTTTGTGCCGGCGACTTTTCCATTCTCGAGGTGAGTGATGAAGTCGTTGGTTTTGGTTATTGCCGTAAAGCTTACCGTGCCAAATTTTTTAAACCGGTCGTCGACCTCTTTTTTCTTGCCCATGATTACCTCCCCAAGATGGTTACATTTCCGTAGAGGCCCACGCCCCCGATATTGTGTACCAGGCCGATTGCGGGATCCTTTACCTGGATGTCCCCGGCTTCGTCTCTCAACTGCAGCACGATGGTCCTGACCTGAGATCCTCCGGTAGCGCCGATGGGGTGGCCTTTAGAAAGCAGGCCGCCGTCCACGTTGACCGGAATCGATCCTTCCTTGTAGGTCTCCTTACCGCGGATCAGCTCTTTTCCCTCTCCCGGTTCGGCAAATCCCAGATTTTCATAGGCCATCATTTCGGCGATGGTAAAACAGTCGTGAACTTCGGCCACGTCGATATCCTTAGGCGTTACGCCAGCCATCTCGTAGGCCTGGCGGGCCGCATCCTGAGCCGCCGACAGTCCTGAAAACAGGTCCCGCCCGGCCAGGTTTACGCTGGTGGTGGCGGAGCCGAGGCCCATGATCCAGACCGGTTTTTTGCAAAAGGATTTGGCTTTTTCTGCGCTGGCTACGATAATGCAGGAACTGCCGTCGGCATTGGCGCAGCAATCGCCTACCCGCAGGGGGGTCGCCACCGGGCGCCCCATGATATTTTCAGGATCTTTAAACATCTCAAAGGTAACCGGTTTACGGTAGACGGCCCGGTCGTTGATCTGTCCGTAGGTAGCAGCCTTCACCCTGATAAGGGCAAGGTCGTCCGGTGTGGTGCCGTATTTTTCCATGTGTGCCCTGGCATACATGGCATAGTAGGCCGGCATCATGGTTCCGAAGGGGCTTTCCCACTGGATATCGGCGCCGCGGCCCATCCTCTCTTGCGATTCGGAGGATGATATTTCCGACATTTTCTGGAATCCGAGAACAGCGACAACATCGTGCAGTCCCGATTTTACCAGCGAATAGGCCAGCCTGATACCGGTGGTGCTGGAAGAGCACAGGCTTTCCACGTAAAAAGTGGGCTGCGGGTTCAGGCCGAGATATTCGGCAAAAACACCGGCCGGAGATCGCTGCTTGTCATATTCGGGGGCCGAACAGACTACCGACGCACCGATATCCTTGGCGGTAATGCCGGCATCCAGCAGGCAGTCTTTGAAACCGTCAAAAGCCAGTTCTCTGATAGACCCCGGATATTGCCGTACAAAGGTACTCTGGCCAACACCGATAATGGCTACTTTTTTTTCCATATTTTTCCCCTTTGTAAATTAGAATCCAGTATTATAATTGAAGTCTTAATCTGAGGTTTTGCACAATTCGGAGGCTTTCACAGGCAAGGCACCTGAGGGTGAAGTCGTAGTGTTTTACTTCGAACCATCAGTAACGCAGCATGTGGAAGCCTCCGGATTGCCCGTAGGGTGAAATTTGATGAGATCAATGGTAACTTTCCGCTTAAAATTTGTTTAATCTCATCAAAGTTCATACAAAACTTAGATCATGCCATAGCCGCCGTCAACACAGAGCAGCTGCCCGGTGATATAATTGCTTTGGTCCGATGCCAGAAAACAGAAAGCCGGTGAAATGTCATCGGGTTCGGCAAAACGTTTCAGCAGGATCCGGTTCATGTAGATTTCTTTCAGTTTTTCGTCTGTCCGGATTTTTTCGGTCATGTCCGTGGCCACAATCCCCAGGGAGATGACATTGGCGCAGACATTGTATCGGGCCATTTCCCGGGCAATGGATTTGGTCATGCTGATGATGCCCCCTTTGGCCGCACTGTAGTTGATCTGGCCCACCGTACCTACGAGCCCGGCAACCGAGGTCACATTGATAATTTTGCCGCTTTTCTGTTCCTTCATCAGTTTTCCGGCTGCCTGGGAACACAAAAAGGCGCCTTTCAGGTGGATATCCACGACCTGGTCCCATTGGTCCTCAGTCATCTTTACCATCATGGCCGGTCGGGTAAAACCGGCATTGTTGACCAGAATATCGAGTTTTCCGAAGGTTTCGACCGCTTTGTCCACCAGCAGTTCAACATCCGCTTTCAAGGCGACATCCGCTTTGACGGCCACTGCCGTCGAGTCCATGGCTTCGATTTCCGCGACCACTTCTGCAGCCGCACTTTCATTGGATGTGTAATTGACCACGATACGGGCACCCTGTTTTGCGAAACCCAAGGCCACGGCCCGACCGACCCCCCGGCTGCTGCCGGTAACCAGTGCGACTTTACCTTCCAGATTCATATTTTTCTCCTGTTGGATATTATGGTGAATGTGCTTCGTGCGTTAGGCAATGCATGCTAAATATATTTCGAAACAAATCGGTTCAATGGATAATCTTAGCTATATAATAGCTACATAAAAGCCAAGTCAAGTAAAAAAGCGGAACTGTGGGTGCAGTCGTATACCGCTTCTATCGACCTTTCCATTGCGGAGGACGTTTTTCGGCAAAGGCTTTGGGACCTTCGATAAAATCTTCGGATCCGTACATGACCTCTTGAATCGGGAACAGCCGGGGGACTTCTTCAAGAGGGTAGGCCAGGCCTTTGAGGGCTGCTTCTTTGCTGGCTTGAATGGCTATCGGTGATCCCATCATGATCTCGGCTGCCCATTTCCGGGCTGTGGCCATCAGATCCTGCATGGGAACGACTTCATTGACGAGGCCGTACTGCATGGCTTCCTGGGCCGAAATGCGTTTTGAGGACAACAGCATCCCCATGGCCAGATGATAGGGAATCTGTCGTGGCAGGCGGTGTACGCCCATAGCCCCCGCGATCATCCCCACCCGGGGTTCCGGAAAACCAAAAGTGGCGTGGTCGGCGGCGATAATGATGTCGCAGGCAAGGGCGACCTCAAACCCGCCGCCGAGGGCAAAACCGTTAACCGCGGCGATGACGGGTTTGAAACAATCATATCTGAACGTAATGCCGCCGAAACCGCCTTTTACTTTGGCCGTCTCTTGCGCAACTGCTTCGCCACCGTGTTGGGCCTGGTATTTCAAATCATTTCCAGCCGAGAAGGCACGGTCACCGGCGCCGGTTACGATGCATACCCAGGCATCCTGGTCTGCGGCAAAATCATCGAAGGCTGCAGATATCTCGGTGCTGACCGGGGGACTGATGGCATTCATGGTTTCGGGCCGATTGAGCGTAACGATGGTTAAATGGTCCGTCTTTTCGACGGTGATTAATTTGTAAGTCATGGTCATTCTCCTTTAATTCAAGCTGTTGTTGCTAACTGTACCCTAATCTGGGCGAATGTCAAAGCGAATACCGCCTCGATTCGTGCGTCTCAAACGTTATGCCCAGGCCACAGCCGTTCAATTCAGATGCATATGCAAATAGTCTTGACTCCAGCTACATTGTAGCGGTAATATATCCGAATTATACCTGCTGGGTTGGAAGAAAATGCTGTTGTGCGGTGCTGCTGGAAGAAAGGGCACTTATGCATGGCATGATCGCGGCGGGGCGGCAGGAATGAAAATCCAACTATAAATTGATGATAAAGGAGGAAATCAGAATGGGAGCAGTTCCGGACAAAATATCGACCTGGCAAATGGTTCAGCCGGCAGTGCGAAACAAGGAGACGGGTGAGGTTACACCGGGAAAACTCGAAAAAATGGAACTCCCTGTGCCTGATTTAAACCCGGGCGAAGTACTCGTGGAAATCGCCGGCTGCGGCGTCTGTCACACGGATCTGGGCTATTTTTACGACGGCGTGCCCACGGTGTCCAAACCGCCGCTTACCCTCGGTCACGAGATAGCCGGCACGGTCATTGCCGGCGATGAAGGCTGGGTCGGCAAGGAAGTCCTTATCCCGGCAGTCATGCCCTGCCGCAAATGTTATTTGTGCAAAACAGGAAGGGGGAACCGCTGTCTGGCCCAGAAGATGCCCGGTAACAGCATCGGTATCTATGGCGGATTTTCCAGCCACATCCCCGTACCGTCCATCGATTTGTGCGAGATCAAAGACCGGGGAGATGTCCCGCTGGAGCACCTTTCCGTGGTGGCCGATGCCGCCACAACACCATTTCAGGCCGCTAAAAGGGCAGGCCTGGAGATCGGGGACAACGTCATCGTCATCGGTGTCGGCGGTGTGGGGCAGTACATGGTTCAGGAGGCCAAAGCGCTCGGGGCAGGGTGTGTGATTGCCGTCGATATCGATGCGGACCGGCTCAGCCAGATCCTTTCCTACGGAGCCGATTTTTCGATCAATGCGGCCGGCAAAAGTTCAAAGGAGGTTTCCCAGGAAATAAAGGCGATCAGAAAGCAGAAGGGATTGCCGGGGTTCGGCTGGAAGATCTTTGAAGTTACCGGCAGCAAGCCCGGCCAGGAAACGGCCTTAAGCCTTCTCAGTTTCACCGGCAAACTGATCGTTGTGGGCTATGGCATGCAAAAGGTGGAATATTCCATCAGCCGCTTGATGGCTTTCGATGCGGAGATCATCGGGACCTGGGGCTGCCTGCCGGAGTATTATCCCCAGGTGCTCAATATGGTGCTGACGGGCAAAATTGACCTGGCGCCGTTTGTGCAGACCCGGCCCATGAGCACCATCGCCGAGGCCTTTGATGAAGCACATCGAAAGTCGCCGGACAAGCGTATAGTGCTGGTACCGGATTTCTAAAAAAGGGTCCGAGGGTTCCAGGATTCAAGTGGTCGAGGGGTAGGACTTTAGCTGTTAGCACTTGGCTTTTATACAAATTCGGCCAATAGCTAAGCGCCTATTGTTTTATCCCTTGACCCCTTGAACCCTTATTCGCCAGCAATGTGTCAAATATGTTTAAAATAGATGAATAGTGAAACCAAATACAATTTCTTAGAAAGGAGTTAATCATGGCTTTAGAATGGATGCCCAGAGACAATAATCTGAAAGATCACATGCTGCACACGGATGCGCATTGGGGAACGGATGCAGATGCGCCGTGCGTCGTTTTTGAAAAGCGTCCCCTGTTGGACCCTGAGGGCAAAGTGGTGGAAGGGCTTTACGTCGCCTGGATCCGCCTTAACAACCCCAAACAGTACAATTCATACACAACGGAAATGGTCAAGGGGGTTATTGCCGGCTTCGAGAATTCTTCACTGGACCGGAGTGTGGTTGCCGTGATTTTTACCGCCACCGGGCCCTATTCGTTTTGCACGGGCGGCAACACCAAGGAGTACAGCGAATACTACAGCCAGCGTCCCGATGAGTACGGGCAGTACATGGAACTGTTCAACCACATGGTGGACGCCATACTGGCCTGCAAAAAACCGGTGATCTGCCGGGTCAACGGCATGCGGGTTGCAGGGGGCCAGGAGATCGGAATGGCCTGCGACCTGACGGTTGCCTCGGACCTGGCCATATTCGGTCAGGCGGGCCCCAAACACGGATCGGCACCCGACGGCGGTTCTACGGATTTCCTGCCCTGGATGCTCAGCAGCGAAGACGCCATGTGGAACTGTGTTTCCTGTGAAATGTGGTCTGCCTACAAGATGAAGGCCAAAAATCTGATCAGCAAGTGTGCGCCGGTTCTGAAAATCGACGGGGAATGGGTCCGTAACCCCACGATCGTTACCGATCGTTATGTTGACGACGGGGAGATCGTTTACGGGGAGTACAAGAAAGGCGCAGAACTCAAAGCAGGTCGTGCCCTGATCAAAGAGCACCAGGCTCATGCCGATTTCGAGCTGCTGGACAAAGAGGTGGACAAGATCGTGTGGCAGTTTGCCAACCTGTTTCCGGGATGTCTCATCAAAAGCATTGATGGTATTCGCATGAAAAAGAAGTATTTCTGGGATCTCTGCAAAAATGCAAACCGGCATTGGCTGGCAGCGAATATGGGCGGGGAGGCATTCCTCGGATTCGGAGCCTTCAACACCAAAAAAATTACCGGCCAGGATACCATCGATTTTATCAAATTCCGCCAGAATATTGCCGAGTCCAGGCTCTGGGATATGGATATGTTCGGGGAGGTCATGGGGCAACCCAAGGGCTGACCCTGACAGGCTTCGAGGGTCCAGGGGGCCAAGGATTCGAGTAATAAAACCCGGTCCTTTATAGATGAACGTTCAATGTTCGATGTTCAAGATTTTTCGGTAACTTCAGGCTGTTGAATCCTCTGGCGCATGTTTGGAGCATTTGAGCCTTTGATATTTGGATTTGTTTCGATTTCGATAGCGATCCCGATAGCGATTTGGATGGTGTGGCCCAACAGGATGATACCCCACGACTTGCTGCGGGGAGGCTTTTCATTTATTAGAAGAGGAGGATTGACACCGTGAGCTATCCCAAAGAGTGTGTGCTGAAAGATTGTGAGGAGGTCGTTATCCGTCCGCTGGAAGACGGCGATGAAACACTTCTTACAGACTTCTTTGAGACGATACACGAAAACGATCGGTGGTGTATGCGTTATGACACCACGAAGCCATCGACCATCAAACGATGGTTTGACAACCTGGGGTCGGACAGCGTGTTCTCCATCGTCACTCTCTGCAATGACGTAATCGTAGGGCACGGCAGTCTGCATACACGCGAGTTTGGCGCAACCAAGCATGTGGGACGATTTCGTATCATCGTGTTGCCTGAGTTCAGGAACAAGCGCCTGGGAACCTGGATTCTACTGGATCTGGTTCGGACAGCTATGGATAAAGGTCTGGAGGCGTTGCGGGCGGACCTCATCGCAGGTATGGAGGATGCCGCCATAGAAGCGTTGCGGAAATTTGATTTCTTTAAAAGGGCAGAGCTCAAAGACTATGCCGTCGACCCCCAGGGGGAGCGCCACGACATGTATATCATGGTCAAACGGCTGCACAAGGGGTGGAGTGATTTCTAAATCCGGATGGTCTCCCATTCAGCATGAAATCATACTGTCGACGAATGCGGGCAATATCCACATCCGATCGTTTTGCCGTGCCGGGGAAATCCACGGCTATGCCTTTGACGGGGAATTCGGCCGTCATGCCCAGTACCGATCCCTCTATACCAAGAAAGAAAGCCTTGAGCAGGATGCTGTAAGAGAGGGTGTCAATGTGGTGCTGGCCATCGACCCCGGAGACACGATCATCGGGTTTGGTGTGCTCGATTATCCTGAAGAGGGGGCGCGATGGTTTGACCTGGGCGCGGGTGTCATGATGGAACTCAAGGTGATCGAGGTCTGCCGGCGCTGGCGCTCGGCGGGCGTGGCCGCGGCGATTATGAACCTGATGGTAGCCCATGAGACGGTCGACGATATGATTCTGTACCTCGTGGGCTATTCATGGACATGGGATCTGGATGGTGCTGAGAAAACGGCTCAGGCTTATCGTAAGATGCTGATCGATCTTTTTGAGCCGCATGGTTTTCAGGAGCTTCAGACCAACGAGCCCAATATTTGTTTGAAACCGGAGAATATTTTCATGGCCAGGATCGGTGAGCGTATTCCCGAAGATATGCGTAATCAATTCAAATGGCTGCGCTTTGGCGTATCCCCCTAAAAATGCGCCTCTTTTTTAGTATATTCTTTTCTTGATCGTTATGCCGCAGTCCTCGCAACGGTATTGCGTTACCGCTTTTTGCGATTCTTCAACGCGCTCAAAATCATTTCGCTTTACACCCTGAACATCGTAGCATTCGGGGCAATGGCTGTCGCCGAGTTCCTCAGGATCAATGGTCAGATGGCAGTGACGGCACCTGACCCTCCTGCCCTGAGCGGGGAGAAGCACGAGATTTTGATGGGGGCAGAGGGTCATGGAATTACCTGTTTGGTTATAATGAATTCGATCAATGTTTGATGCGGGCAACCTTCGAGCCCGGCAGTGCGAAATCAGGAGTACAATAAATACGGCAAACGGTAAAGTGCAAAACGATTGTTGGCGGAACAAGCCGGCTTGCACCCACGCAGTTCGTGGTTAAAGTATTAGGATCAAGTATTAACCATATTCACTCATACCGTAATTCTGCAGGTCCGCATGTATTTAGGAGGTGCAGCCCATGACGATCGGTGACACACGACATTCATTCCGTTCGGCTTTCAGCCTTGAACCGCTTCTCAATTTCTGGAAAGAAAGCGTAACACCAATGTGTTCCAATCTGGCCGAAATGTATGCGGATTTTGAACGACGTATCAAAGAAATACCGGACCTTCAAGGGACCGTGGAGGATATATCCCGCATCGATCAATATCGCGATATTATAGCACCATTGATGAGCGTTGTTTTTCCGGCGGCCGCCTGGGACAGTGAAGTCATGGGGGCGCTCACACCCTACGATTCCAAGCCGGTATATATTTCACCGGAGTTTGAGCGGCGCTTTATCGACCCAGACGGTGAGATCAAGGGGCGCTTCAAGGAGGACTATGGTGATTCGGATGGCGGGCGGCTGCTCAGGGCATACCACCAGGTTGCCGAAAAGGTGTACGGTATCAAACATGAGTTTGAAACGCCGGTGATTCGTATCGTCCCGGATGAGAAAACCGGCTTGGACAGGTATTACCGGCTGATTCCCGATATGCGTTTTGTGGAGGTGGCGACCATCGGTAAAATCCCTGATCTGGATGAAGCGAGCCGTGCCGCTATTCTGGAAAACATGACCGACGCAGAAGTGCTGAAACAATATCTGCCACCGGAGAAATTCGAATTGTATGGTTTTGTTGTCATCCGGGTTGTGGATGTGACCGCGTCGGAACTTCTGTCCCTTTTGGAACGCGATCTAATTGATCAAGACTCTATTTTTTCTCAGGATGGGCTGAAGAAGGTAAAAAACCATCTTAGAATACTGTTTGGACGGCCGGATCTTATGGTGGGCATGGGGGCGCTCCAGGGTGATCAGGTAATGGTCATCAGCGACAATGCACAAACCCATGCCAGCTGTATCTTCACCAGCTCCAGCCATCTGCCGTTGTCCGACATACAAGGCTCGGTATGGCTGAGAGCCGTGGAAAAAGAGTCCCTGTTGCGTATTCCCGATATCAGGGAAGTGGAACATCCGACACCGGCGGAACGGCATGTCGCTGAAACCGGGGCCCGCTCGATGCTGATCTCACCGCTGTACTATCAGGGCAATGTTCTGGGAACACTTGAAATCATGAGCCCGAAGTCGAATGATCTGGGGCCGCTTGACCAGATGCTTACCAAGCAGATTACCCCTCTTTTTGCTTTGGCCATGAAGCGGGGACTGGATGAGATGGACAACGCAGTGCAGGCTATTATCAAAGAAAAATGCACGGCGGTCCACGCTTCCGTCGAATGGCGGTTCAGTGAAGCCGCTATTCGGCATATGGATCGTGTTCGCATGGGGCAGGTGTCGGAACTCGAACCCATCGTTTTTAAGGATGTGGTTCCCCTGTTTGCCCAAACGGATGTTCGGGGCTCTTCGGAAGCCCGCAACCGCAGCATCCAATCCGATCTGATCGACCAGCTGAGTCTGGCGGGCCGCGTCATGAACCAGGCTGTCAACGTCAGACCCTGGCCCCTTCTTCAGGAGTATCAATACAGGATTGACAGCCGTATCGAAGAGATCGGCCAGGGGCTTTCGTCGGATGACGAAATATCCGTCAGCGAGTTTCTGATCCGGGAAGTCGAACCGACCTTTTCCGATCTTGTGGGGCTGGGCCCGCAGGTTGAGAATGCCGTCAGCAAGTACCGCGATGCATTAGACCCGGTCCTCAAGGTGGTTTATCACAAGCGCAAGGCATTCGAGAAGAGCGTGTCCCAACTCAATGACCACCTCTCAGCATATCTCGAAAAAGAGGAAGCTGGTGCACAGGCCGTTTATCCGCATTATTTTGAAAAACACCAGACCGACGGGCTGGACTATCTGATTTATGTAGGCGCTTCTCTAAGAAAGGATGGGGTCCTCGACAGTTTTCATGTCAAGAATCTCAGGTTGTGGCAATTCATGGTAGCCTGTGGACTGGCCAGGGAAGCCGAAAAGGTCAAACCCAAACTCGCCGTTCCCCTGGATTCCTGCAATCTGATTTTGGTGAACCAGTTACCTATTGCCATTCGTTTCCGGTATGATGAAAAACGGTTCGACGTAGACGGCGCATATGATATCCGCCATGAAATCGTGAAGTCGAGAATCGACAAGGCCACCGTACGGGGCACCCGGGAACGCCTGACCCAGCCCGGGCGACTGGCTGTCGTTTATTCACGCCAAAATGAAGGCACGGAGATCCGACAGCATATCGGATTCATGCAGCACCAGGGTTGTTTTACTAAGGATATCGAATATCTGGATCTGGAGGATCTCCCGGGGGTCAGAGGGCTGAAGGCCATTCGCGTGGGGATAAACCTGGAAGCTGCCGGCCAGGTCAACCTGGAACAGAAACGGGCTTGAATTAGATGTGCGAATGCTGGAAAATTTCCGTGGTCATGATCTGATCGTTGGCACCCATGGTTTTCAGGGCGGCGATACCCACGGCATCGATGGCGATTCTGTCCGCAGAAGCCAGCAAGACATTTCCTTTGGCACGTTCTCCGGTTGCAGGGCCACCATCCACAAAAGCATCGACACCGTCCATAAAGAGTGAAGTTTTCACTGCCTTTAATAGAAAAATGTGATAGAGCGCTTGTATTCAGTTTAAACTTGCATTCCCGGCCCTTGTCTTATGGCAATTCTTCCAGGGTACGGGGAGCGACTTGGGTTATTATTAGCAGAGAGGATCAATGCAACGCAACCCCGACTATGACATCCTGTTTGAACCTGTATCCATTGGCCCCAAAAAGGCTAAAAACCGCTTCTATCAAGTTCCACACTGCAACGGCATGGGGTACATGATGCCCAAAACTCATGCAGCCATGCGTGAAATGAAGGCCGAAGGGGGGTGGGGAATCGTCTGCACGGAATATTGTTCCATACATCCGACGTCCGACGACCACCCCTACCCTTATGCAGCGCTGTGGGATGACGATGACGTCAAGGCCTATGCATTGATGGTGGATAAAGTTCACCAGCACGGTGCCCTGGCTGGTGTTCAGCTCTGGCATGGCGGCTGCACCATTTCCAATCTGATGACCCGGGAGGTGCCGCTCGATGTCGGCAGCTACCCGGTGTTGTACAGACCCGATCCGGTACAGAGCAGGGCCATGGACCGGCGCGATATTCGTGAATTGCGGCGCTGGCACAGGCTGGCCGCACGCCGGGCAATGCGGGCCGGGTTTGACATCGTGTATGTGTATGCCACCCACGGCTATTTGCTCTCCCACTTTTTGTCAAAGAAGTGGAACCAGCGGAGCGACGCGTATGGCGGTTCACTGGAAAACCGGGTCAGGCTTGTTCGTGAGCTTATCGAGGAGACCAAGGAGGCGGTTGGCGAACGGTGTGCGGTTGCCGTACGGTTTTCTGCGGACGGGCCCGGCAGCGACGGAGATGTGATCGACAACAGCGAACAGAAAGAGATGCTGGCCATGCTGGCTGATCTTCCGGATCTGTGGGACATCAATATCCACAATTACACTGTAGAGATGGGCAGTTCACGCTTTGTCAAAGAGGCCGCCCTCGAAAAATACATCGGCTATATCAAACAGATTACCCACAAGCCTGTGGCCGGGGTGGGCCGGTTTACCTCTCCGGACACCATGCTGCGGCAAGTAAAAGCTGGGTTGCTCGATTTTGTCGGGGCAGCCCGCCCCTCCATCGCCGACCCATTTTTACCTCAAAAAATCGAGCAGGGCCGATATGAAGATATCCGCGAGTGCATTGGCTGCAATGTCTGTTATGCATACAATAGCCGGGGGGTTCCCAGTCGTTGTACACAGAATCCCACCATGGGGGAGGAGTGGCGCAGGGGCTGGCATCCTGAGCAGATCCCCGCAAAAGATTCCGAAGACGGTATACTGATTGTGGGTGCTGGGCCGGCAGGGCTCGAAGCGGCACGGGCACTGGGGCAGCGCGGGTACAGCGTTACCCTTGCAGAGGCGACCAGGGAAATGGGCGGGCGTGTACTTGCAGAGACCAGGCTTCCCGGCCTGGCAGAGTGGCGTCGGGTTATCGAATACCGTATTCAACAGCTCAAACATCTGCATAACGTGGAGATCTATTTCGACAGCCGACTCACCGCGGATGAAATTCTATCCTACGGTTCCAAACATGTAGCCATCGCTACCGGTTCACAGTGGCGGTCAGACGGTGTGGGGCGATGGCACACGGTTCCGGTGGAATCATTCGACCATCGGAAAATATTTTCACCGGATGATGTCATGAAGAATGTTGCCGTTGATGGGCAAGTTGTCATTTTCGACGACGATCATTATTACATGGGGCCAGTGATCGCTGAAAAACTCAAGGCAGACGGTCATGACGTCATGCTGGTCACCCCCTCGGGGTATGTAGCGGAGTGGACCATGAACACGGATGAGCAGGAAAGCAGCCAGGCAAGACTGTTGAAAATGGGAATAAAGATAATCACCGGGAAAGCGGTCACTGGTTTTGACGGTAGCCTGGCCGAACTCAGATGTGTGTACACGGACCGGCAGCAGCATGTCCCGGCAGACGCCATCGTTATGGTCACATCGCGCACGCCGGATGATCTCTTATACCGTCAGCTCGTGCAAAACCCGTCCGCTTTACAGCAAGCCGGGATTGAATCCTTGAGCCGTATTGGTGACTGTCTCGCGCCGGGCATCATTGCCGCAGCCATCTATTCGGGACACCGGTTTGCAAGGGAGGTGGGTGTCGCCAAGAAACCGGAGGTGCCCTTCCGACGCGAAAGGGTTCTTGCCTGATGAAATCTAGTTTCAGGGTACTTTCAGATGAAGAGAGAGAACGGGAATTCAGGCTGATTCAAAAGCGAGCGAACGCATATTAATGGCAACCACCGAAAACAGCAATAAAACCAATCTGAACGTTATTTTTACCCTTACCCTGGTTCACTTCATCGGCGATTTTTATTCTTCCTTTTCCACTCCGCTGATACCCGGTTTTGTGGAAAAGTTTTCCCTCTCCATGGCACAGGTGGGGTTGTTTACGGGTATTATCCGGTTCCTGGCCTTCATCGTACAGCCATCCGTGGGTTATTTTGCGGACCGTTATCAGACCCGCTTTTTTATCCTGGGCGGGCTGCTGATGACCATCGTGTTTGTACCCCTTTCCGGGGCAGCTCCCAGCTTTTTTCTTTTGGTCCTTTGTTTTGCGCTGGGCTCGGTGGGATCCTCCATGTTCCACCCGGCGGTTACCGGGATGGTGCCCGTTTATGGTGGCCGCAACACAGGTTTTTCCATGTCGATTTTCAATACCGGTGGCACCCTTGCATTCGGCATCGGCCCCATATTTATTGCCTGGTTCGTGGTAAAATTCGGTCTGACGTCAATGCCGGTCACCATGTTCATCGGGGTTATACCCTTTGTGTACCTCTTTTATATTTTACCTGTCCCCGTGAGCGAAGGCCTGAAATACTCAGGGTTTATCGGTTCCATGCGGGAGACGTTGGGGACAGTCTGGAAGCCGCTTACGCTCATCTGGCTGGTCATGATGATGCGGGCGGCCATTGCCCAGTCGTTTATTACCTTCATGACCGTGCTTCTGGCCGACAGGGGGTATGCACTGATATCCATCGGTGCCATCACGTCCCTATTCATTGTTGCGGGGACGGCAAGCGGGCTTCTGTCGGGATTTCTTTCAGACAGGGTCGACTTTAAAAAAATATTCATCGTGGCCCACGGCATGATGGTACCGGCATTACTCCTGTTTCTGCATGCCCACGGCAGGTGGGTATATCCGGCAGCGGCCCTGGGCGGATTTTTTGCACTTGCCACGCTTCCCATCGGCGTCGTAATGGCACAGGAACTGGCGCCCAAAGGGCGCTCCATGGTGGCAAGCCTGATGATGGGGTTTGCTTACGGGTTAGGCGGCGCATTTTCACCCCTGGTGGGAAAACTGGCGGACATGACATCGATTCAGGCAACCCTCAATGTTTTAACGTTCTTGCCGTTGGTTACGGTGGTGGTAATTTTATTTTTTCCCAAGGTTAGGAAACCGTTGAATTAGTTTTGAGTATTGTTGGATTGAGTGATCCCGATTTCGATGTAGCCCAGGGCTTTAGCCCTGCCAGAGCGGGTTACGGGAAACCAAAATGCTAATTCAAAATTCAAAATTAAGAATTCAAAATTGCCTTATGATAACGACCGGTCTGAACCTAAAACGTAAGACGTAAATCGTAAAACGATCCCTAAAGTAGCCCAGGGCTTCAGCCCTGCTGAAAGGGGAGTATTAAAAAATATGTCCTCCATCGTACAATATGCACCGGACTTCAATGAACAGGATGCTGAAAATATGGCAGCCGATCTGTTCGGTGCCGTGGGCGGATGTGTACGGTTGCCCAGCGAACGGGATCAGAATTTTCGAGTGCGAACGGATTCGCAAAAAGAATTTGTCCTGAAGATTGCCAACGCAACTGAAGACCGCGAAGTACTGGATTTTCAAAATAGGGTAATGCGGAAGCTATGGCATGACGGGGATCGGCATGCTGACAGATCGGTAGGTTGTCCGGAGGTGTGTACAACGCTTAAGGGGGAAACCATCACGACCGTGGCGGGCGAAGCAGGGCAGAAACATTTTGTACGCCTGTTGACCTATCTTCCCGGCAAACCGTTAGCGATGGTAAGGCCACATGATCCCACCCTGCTGTCCAGTCTCGGTCGATTTTTCGGCAGGGTGGACCGCACACTCGAAGGGTTTGATCACAACGCTGCACACAGGAATTTTCATTGGGACTTGAAACAGGCGTCGCGTGTCGTGGGCGAACTGATCAAGCATATCGCCACGTCTGAAAAGCGCAGGACAGTGACCGGTTTTCTCGAACAGTTTCAAGCCCGCACGGAGCCCCTGGTGAGCGAGCTGCGCAGGAGTGTCATCCACAACGACGGCAACGATTACAACATTCTGATCGTGCCCGAAGGGGCGTGGGGACTCAGGGTGGGCGGCCTCATCGATTTTGGCGATATGGTCCATACGCCTACGGTCAATGAACTGGCCATCGTGTGCGCGTACGCCATGCTGAATAAAAAGGACCCGCTTACGGCCGCTCGGCATATCGTGGCAGGCTATCATGAAGCCATGCCCCTGACCGAGAATGAACTGATAGTGCTTTATGACCTGATATGCATGCGTCTATGCATGAGTGTCTGCCACTGTGCCCGCCAGTCCAGCCTTGAACCGGGCAATGAATATTTGCGTATATCGGAGAAGCCGGCCTGGGCTCTGCTCCATCGGCTTGAGAGTATCCACCCGAGAATGGCCAGGTATGTCTTCAGAGAGGCCTGCGGCCTGCAGCCGGTATCCGGCTGTACCGCAATCGTGCAATGGTTGGAGAATGCGAAAAGTTGTTTTGAACCCATCATCGAAACGGATCTTCACCGCATGGATCCGGTTGTCTTCGATTTAAGTGTCGGCAGTACCTTCCTCGGCGCGGGGCAGACGGCTGATGACATCTCCCATCTATCAGGCCGAATAGCGTCTGAAATTTTCAGGCGTGGTTCTACTGTTGGCATCGGACGCTATGGCGAAGCCCGTTTTTTTTACCGCTCGCCCGCATTTGAAACAGCAACGGATGTGATGCCGGAGCGACGGACGATACACCTGGGAATTGATCTTTACATGGCGGCGGGTTCACCCATAAAAGCGTTCATGGCCGGGAAGGTGCACAGTTATCAGAACAACGCGTCGCATCTGGATTACGGTCCGACCATCATCCTGGAACACACCGCAGGGGACGTCCCGTTCTACACTCTTTATGGGCATTTGAGCATGGCTTCGATAGCGGATCTGAAACCTGGAAAAATCATAGACAAAGGCGAAGTTTTCGCTGAAATCGGCAGCCCGGATGTCAATGGCGGGTGGCCGCCCCACCTGCACTTCCAGGTGATCACCGATATGTTTGGACAGACCGGGAATTTTCCGGGGGTTGCCCGGCCAAGCCGGCGGGATGTGTGGAAAAGTATCTGTCCTGATCCAAATATCATTCTGGGGATTCCTGAAGCCGGCCTCAACGCCCCGGGGAGAACCACGGATGATATTTTAAGGGTCAGGAAAGCGCATATTGGACGAAACCTGAGCATCGCCTATGACCGGCCGTTGAAAATTGTAAAAGGCGAGGCACAGTACCTTTTCAGCCACGACGGACAGGTTTATGTCGACGGTGTGAACAACGTGAGCCATGTGGGGCACTGCCATCCTGACGTGGTAACTGCCGGGCAGCGCCAGATGGCTGTGCTCAACACCAACACCCGTTACCTGCACGACAACATCATCGAATATACCCAGCGGTTGCTGGCCACGTTCCCGGACCCTCTGAGCGTCTGTTTTTTTGTCTGTACCGGCAGTGAAGCCAATGAGCTTGCCTTTCGTATGGCCCGGACCTTTACCGGACAAAAGGACATTATCTCCCTTGACGGGGCCTATCACGGCAACACCAACCTGCTGATCGATATCAGCCCGTACAAACACGGCGGCCCGGGCGGTAAGGGGGCACCACCCTGGGTAAAAACGGTGGTTATGCCCGATGGGTACCGCGGCCCTCACAAGGGTACGGATCCGGTAACGGCAGTTGCCTATGCGGCCTATGTCAAAGATGCGGTCGACCAGATTACCGCAGAGGGCCGGGGGGTATCCGCATTCATCTGCGAGAGCATACTGGGGTGCGGGGGCCAGGTTGTGCTGCCGGACAATTACATGCAGGCAGCATTTGAGCACGTGCGTGCCGCGGGTGGTGTCTGTATTGCGGATGAGATTCAGGTGGGTTTCGGGCGCGCGGGCACTCATTTCTGGGCATTTGAAGCCCAGGGGTGCATACCCGACATTGTGACCCTTGGAAAGCCTATCGGCAACGGCCACCCCATGGCTGCGGTGGTGACTACACCTGAAATTGCAGAGGTCTTTGCCAATGGCATGGAGTACTTCAATACTTTCGGCGGCAATCCGGTGTCGTGTGCCGTCGGTCTGGCGGTTCTGGATGTCATCCAAAAAGAAAAACTGCAGGAAAATGCACGGCGGGTAGGTGCCCGCTTGTTGAGCGGTTTCAACCGACTGATGGAAAAATTCCCTCTGATTGGGTCGGTGCGCGGTTTAGGGCTTTTCATCGGTGTGGAACTGGTGAAGGATCGGGATACCATCGAACCGGCGCCCGATCATGCCGGCTATATCGTAAATCGCATGCGGGACTATGGCTTTTTGATGAGTACCGACGGGCCGCTGCACAATGTACTGAAATTGAAACCACCGCTTGTCTTTTCAGAACAGAACGCCGATGACCTGTTGTCGGCGCTGGATGAGGTACTGCAGGAGGATTGTCTGCAGGTTGAAGGGTGATGGGGAAAAGATGAACATCGAACATCGAACATCGAATGGTGAACAAAGGAAAAAGATCTGGAAGATCAGTTGTAGCATTTTTGGATTGAGTGATCCAAATCGAAATCGGGATCGTTATCAGGATCGGAAAGTTGTTAAATCGTTAAATCGTCGAATGGTTAAATCGAGAAATTGTTCAGACCGGTGTCTAACCGCAAAAAGCACCCATTTTCGATTCACGACTTAACGATTCAACAGCTTATTGTTCTGAAGCCTCGATTTCGATCCCGATAGCGATTTCGATTCTGAACCTAAAACATAACACGTAAATCGTAAAACGATCCCTAATGTAGTCCAGGGCTTCAGCCCTGCTGGAACCTGATAATTGTCCATGACCAACAACCTATGACATATCGGCTATAACCTATAACCTACGACCTATGAGCTATCCAACATGGATATAACATACTGTAACCTATGCGGTTCTGCGGTAAGCTATGAAATTCCCCATGGCGATGACCGATTACGCCACGTCTGCCACAGCTGCGGCAACATTCAGTACCAGAATCCAAAAATTGTGGTCGGTTGCATTCCGGAATGGCAGGGGCAGATACTTTTCTGCCGCCGGGACATAGAACCTCAAACGGGCAAGTGGACTCTGCCGGCAGGATTCATGGAAAACAACGAAACTGCAGCTGCCGGTGCTTTGCGGGAAACATGGGAAGAGGCCCGAGCCAGGGTGAGGATCATTGCCCCCTATCGCGTCTATGACCTGCCTTTTGTCAACCAGGTTTACATGATGTTTCGCGCCCGGATGCTCAAACCCGATTTCCGGACAACCATGGAAAGTTCCGAGGTCCGGTTGATGAAGGAGGAAGATATCCCCTGGGACGAAATTGCCTTCCCGGTTATTCGCGAAACCCTGAAAAGCTATATTCATGACAGAAAGAAAGGCCATTTCGAGTTTCTCAACCTTGAACTGAAGGAAGAACGCATTGACTAATCATTTTTATTAAATTAAAGGTGCCCAACCCTCATGAGTACAGCCATCTTAAGCATATTATCTGGAATAGCGGGTATGGTCGGTTGGGGAATATACGACTTTCTGGGTGGTGTTTATGCCAAACAGATAGGGCCGTTTAAATCTTTCTTCTGGTCACAACTGGCCGGACTAATATCTGTTTTCCTGCTCATATTCATTTTTGCAATAAGCCTCAACGTCCCTGTTCTGGTAATCATTCTGCTCCCCATCGCCGCGATTATTTATTCTGCCGGCTACCTGTTTTTTTTCAGAGGGTTTGAGATAGGCAATGTCTCGATTATTGCCGCAACCATGAACCTGTGGGCTGTGTTTACAATGCTGTTCGCCTTTGTTTTTATGGGCCAGCGGCTTTCTTCAATCCAGTTCTTGGGCGTCTTGATGATTATTTCCGGCGTTACTTTAGCATCCATAAATTGGAGTGACATTCGAAATCATAGATTTCAACTTTCATCAGGTGTCAAAGAAACAATTTTCGGGGCTTTTTTCTTTGGTGTTTTTTGGAACATCAGCGAAATTATTACAGAAGAAATCGGGTGGCTGTCAACGACCCTGATTGTAAAGTTTGGGATTATTTTGTTTTTGATGATCTTCGCCTTGCTCACAAAACGGAGGCTTGGCTTGGGGAAGACGACCTTCAAAACAAAGTGTATGGTTGCATTAATGGGTATTATTGAAGCGGGTGCCGTAGCAATCGTCAATTACGGGTTAACCATCGGGGATGCGATATTGATCACACCCATAGCTTCGGCCTTATCGATCGTGACCATAACCCTGGCCATTATTTTTTTGAAAGACAAAGTCACCAAACTTCAGGGACTTGGAATCATGACAGCCATAGCCGGTATCATTGTCACTGCATTCTAATGCTTCCCTGTTTTTTTCAGAGCAAGATGTGCTCCTGATCACCTACGGTGACACACTGAACAAGCCGGGCGAGGCGCCTTTGCAGACCCTGCACGCATTTGTCGTCAAACGCTTTTGTAAAGAGCATGAAATATCGGTTTTTTTGACACTTATCAGTGTCTCATTTTACCCCAATGTTGCAACTATGGGGTTTAGAGGAATAGCGATAGATAGGAGGTGCTATGGGAAAGTTCAAAGAGAGCCTTACTGCAAAAAATCTTTTGACGTCTTTTGCCTTCGAATCACAGGCAAATTCACGCTATCATTTTTTTTCAGATAGGGCAGAAAAAGACAGTTTTTACCAGATTGCGGCAATTTTCGAGGAAACCGCGGAACAGGAACGCGAACATGCATTTCTGGCTCTGGCGGAAAACATACATTCCGGCCGAACGTTCAAGCGAGAGGAGCGCATGCTCTGGCGCTGCAGAAATTGTGGTTATATGCATGCAGGCTCGGAAGCACCTTCAAAATGCCCGGCCTGCGTCAGACCTTCCGGTCATTTCGAACTGTTTTGTGAAAACTGGTAAATTAAATAGCGACGAAGTCGCGTCTCATAACAGCGTGGTACACGCTGTTATTATTAGTCGTCGTGCCCCACCCGGTGAATTTTGATCACATTGGTGGATCCTTTCTTCAGGCCGAATCCGATAACGATGATGATGAGGTCATCTGTACGGGCGATCTGCTTGTCCATCAGGATATTTTCGCTGGCCTGAATGAGACGCCTGGCATTATCGATGTTGGCGATGTAAAGGGGGGTCAGGCCCCAGATAAGTGCGAGCCGGTTGTAAACGCGAGGGTTGGGCGTAAAGGCGTATACGGGTTTTGACGGGCGCTTTTTCGAGATCAGTTTGGCGGTGCTGCCGGAAACGGAAAAAACCACGATACCCTTGGCGTTGAGCTCCTGAAGAATGTTGACGGCTGAATGGGCGACTGCGTGGGGTACCAGGTCGGTGGGGTTCTTTTCCTGGTGCAGGTTAAACTTCATAAATTCCGAGTTTTCCGCCCGCCCGGCAATTTTAGCCATCATCTTCACTGCGCGTACCGGGTATTTTCCGGATGCGGTTTCACCGGAGAGCATGACGGCATCCGTACCGTCAAAGATGGCATTGGCAACATCGGAGGCCTCGGCGCGCGTCGGTATCGGGTTGAACGACATGCTCTCCAGCATCTGGGTGGCTGTGATAACCGGTTTGTTGGCCCGGATGGCGGCGGCAATGATTCTTTTTTGGATACAGGGAACCTGTTCCGGATTCAGTTCCACGCCCAAATCCCCCCGAGCCACCATGATGGCGTCGGTGGCTTCCAGAATTTCGTCCAGGTTGTCCACGGCCTCCGGTTTTTCAATTTTAGCGATGACCGGGGTGCTATGGCCCTGCCGTTTGATAAACCTTTTTATCTGTCTCAGGTCTTCGGCTTTCCTGACAAAGGAGAGAGCAAAATAATCCACACCGACCTTTATGCCGAAGTTGAGATCACGGCGGTCCTTTTCCGTGAGCGATGGTGCCGAGACATCGACTCCCGGCAGGTTGATGCCCTTGTGCTCTTTCAGAATTCCACCATTGATGACTTTGCATTTGATGGTGTCTTTTCTTTTGAAGAGGACCTTAAGCTCAATGAGTCCGTCATCGATAAGGATTTTATCCCCCTTCTTCACGTCCTCCGGAAGTTTGGTGTAGGTTGTCGATACCTTGTCCGCCGTGCCTTCTATTTTTTGGGTGGTGATGCGGATGGCATCGCCCTTTTTAAGGTCGACGGGTTTGCCGTCCTTGAGGGTCCCGGTACGGATTTTGGGGCCCTGAAGATCCAGAATGATGCCGATAGGCTTGTTCATGGTCCTGGAGAGTGAACGGATGGTCTTAATGACCTCCCCGTGTTCCTCATAGGTTCCATGCGAAAAATTAAGCCGGGCAACATTCATGCCGGCATCGACCAGTTTTTCCAGCACCGCCCTGGTGTTGGAGGAAGGGCCGATGGTGGCCACGATTTTGGTTTTGATCATGTTTTATCCCCGTGTTGACAATTTTAGGCTATCGGCCGAAAAGGTATTGCCATTAATTCAAGCGGTTGTTGTTTTTAGAACGGTCTTTTCTGGGTCGAAATCGTTATCGCTATCGGGATCGAGAACATTGGCGTTGCTATATTATTCGATTTCGATAGCGATCCCGATAGCGATTTCGATGGATTTTCCCAACACGGAATTCTCGGCCCCTATAATCCTTATTGTCTAAGCACCTTTTTATCTATCTTGCCCACCGCAGTGAGAGGTATTTCATCGATCAGTTCGATCCGTTTGGGCACCTCGTAGGGCGAGCATTTTTCTTTGGCGAATTTGATGATATCCGCCTTCAAGTCGTCCTCGGTGCCATCGAACGTAAAGTCCGGGCTCTTCTGAATATAGGCTTTAACGATCTCCGACCCGGGCCGATCCGGATTGGGTTCGCCGATCAGGGCCATCAAGCCCACCGCAGGGTGGTCGGATATGACATCTTCCACCTTGCTGGAAAAAACTTTAAAGCCGCCGACAATGATCATGTCCTTGGTCCGGTCGACGATTTTCAGAAAACCGTCTTCGTCCATGATGGCCACATCACCGGTGTGCATGTAGCCGTCTTCATCGATCGCATCCCGGGTTGCCTCGGGTTTGTTTAAATAGCCCTGCATGACCAAAGGACCCTTGACGCATATCTCTCCGGGTTCTCCCACCGGAACTTCCTCGCCCGACCCCGGATCCACCAGTTTGATGTCCGTGTTCAAAAACGGCAGGCCCACGGTGCCGAGTTTTTTCTTGCCTTTGGAGGGATTCATGGTCGCGACGGGTGAAGTCTCGGTCATGCCGTATAGCTCGAGCAGTTTACCCTCACCGATGATATCTTCCAGTTCCATCTGAGACTCCTTGGGGAAGGGTGCCGCGGCAGAGATTACGGTTCCAAGGGTCGTGTGGTCCATGGCTTTGAATTTTGGGTTTTCAAGCAGCATCTGGTAAAGTGAGGGAACATTGGCCATGTTGGTGGGTTTGTATTTTTCCATTTCAGCGCAGATATGGTCCGTGTCCCGCGGGTTGGGCACCAATACCTGGGTCCAGCCCATGAAAATCGCACTTTCGCAGACGGTGAGTCCGGCAATGTGAAAAAATGGAAACCCGGATAAAAGCACACCTTCCCCTTTGGCCCAGCCCAGCCAACGGCCGATACTGAGGACATTGTGACAACCATTGCGATGGCTGAGCATGGCACCCTTGGGGTCGCCGGTGGTGCCGCCGGTGTACTGAATCCATCCGATATCGTCGGGTGTCAGATCCGTATCGACAAGGGCATCGGCATAATCCCTGAAGACATTCTTGTGGTAGTCCAGTACCGTAATCCCCGGCAGAGGCGTGACTTTGCCCGTGGGGATTTTTTTCAATAGTTTTCCTAAAAACTGCTTTATTTTGGGAAGAAAGCTGGCGACGCTGGTGGTAACCACCAGTTTTAACTGAGGAATATCGCCTGCTATTTTGACGATGTGCCCGGCGAAGATGGCATCCAGGGTGACCAGGGCGATTTTCTTGCCGGTTCCCCCCAGGTCATTGAGCTGGTATTTGATCTGTTCTGCAGAGAGCAGCGGGGAAACGCCGGACACAATGCAACCGGCCCTTAGCGTACCGATGACCGTGATGACGTACTGCGGTATGTTGGGAAGGTTGATGCCGACCACATCGCCTTTTTCAAAGCCGTTTTTTATGAGCATGTCGGCAAACTGATTGGCGCGTTTGTCCAGTTCACCGAAGGAGACATCCACCCCCAGGTAGCCCATGGCCGTTTTTTCCGGCACGTCCTTGAAGATCGGTTCGATCAGTTTGGCAAAGGTCGTCTCAAACTCATGTGCTTCCAGATCCTCTACGCCCGCATCCCAGTTTTTCTTCCAGAAACGATCAGCATACATAGACAGGTTACTCCTTCCTAAATTAGAACTTTGGTTAAAGGTCAAGGCAGGCATATCTTTCACCCGTTTAAATCGTGAAACGTTTTCAGTGGTTGAATAATATTGCTATATTTACCGGAAGCTGTCAAGCTGGAAACCAATTGCACATAAGTACCTAAATCGTAAAACGATCATCATTGATGGGAGGCGTCGACAATGAAGATAAACAAGATAGACCACCTCTGCATAGCGGTGAAAAACCTGGAGCAGGCACAAAAAATATGGGAGCCCATGCTGGGGAAGGATGCACCGGATATGACCTATGTAGACGAACTGGAAAAGATTAACGTGGCCCGTTACATGGTGGGGGAGGTCGGCTTTGAACTGATGGAATCGACAGCTCCTGACGGTGACGTGGCAAAGTTTATCGAAAAGCGCGGCGAAGGGATCATGCTGATCAGCCTCAACGTGGACAACACCAGAGAGGCCATGCAGGAGATGCAGAAAAAGGACTACCCCTTCATCGGCGGGGCGCGCCCGTTCAGGGATTGTGAGTTTGCTTTTGTTCACCCCAAGAAGATGAATGGGGTTTTGATGGAGTTGATCGACTACAAATGGGAATAACAGCGCCTAAGGCGCTGTTATGATACGCGGCTTCATCGCTATATTCAATAATGGTAACGCATCTGGGCAATATAAACATCATCTGAAATAATCTTGTAAACAACTCTGTGCTCATCATTGATTCGTCTTGACCAATACCCCGACAGAGCGTGTTTGAGTGGTTCGGGCTTACCAATGCCTTCAAACGGGTTGCGTTTGATTTCCTTGATAAGGGTATTGATTCGCCTGAGAATTTTTTTGTCAGTTTTTTGCCAGTAGAGATAATCTTCCCAGGCATGGCCAGAGAAAATGAGCTTCAATCCAACAGTTCCTTTGTCGTTCCCTGGCCTTTTTCAAGCTGGGTAATGGATTCAATCAACCGGCGTGTGTTTTGTGGAGAGCGCAACAGGTATGCGGTTTCTTGCAAGGCTTCATAGTCCTCAAGTGACATAATGACGACGGAATCAGTTGTTTTGCGTGTCACGATACCGGTGCATGGTCTTGGCAAACAGTTTCCATGGTTTTGGCAAGATTCTGCCGTGCGGCGGTATACGATATTGCTTTCATGGCCACCTCCCCCTCTCTCGCTGTACATGTACAATATATTGTACAGAACCATGGATATTTGTCAAGATAAAAAATATCGGCAGTAATTTATTTCTCCTCTCACAACGCTGATGCGGATTGCTTATTTCCATGGGCAACACCAGTGTCAAATACTTTTAGATTGATTTCCTGATAGGGTTCCGGCGATAGGGCTTCAATTGTTTCTCTTAATTCCTGATGAGCAAAAGGACATTTTTCGAGTGTGGCAAAAAAGCCCACAAGGGCCAGATTGGCCGACATGGGTGCGTTCAATTCCAGTGCAATCCTGCCTGCTTTCATTGAATAGCAGGTAATGCGATTTTTTTTCAGGTAGCTTTCAACGGTTGGGACGGGAAAACTCCCGGTGGACCTGCTGCTGCACAACACCCCGCGTTTTGCCAGAAAGGGCAGGTTCCGGTAAGCTTCATTTTCTTCCAGGGTCAGTAAAAAATCTGCGGCACCCGTCTTGATCAGGCTACTTTCCACGTCGCCGAGCCTGAGATGGGAAATTACCGATCCTCCCCGTTGGGCCATGCCGTGGGTTTCAGCACCCATCACGTTGAATCCTTTCTTAAGGGCGGTTCTGGCAAGAATCTTGGTCATGAAGAGAATCCCCTGACCCCCAAGCCCACCGATGACGAAATTGATTGTTTGCATGTTTATTTATCTCCCCCGGATAATCCGGAAAATCAATAATCACCCCCATAAAGGGTGCTAATATTTGTCTCGCAGGGCACGCAGAGCCGCAGAGAAAGATTTTTCCCTCGATTTCGATCCCGATAGCGATTTCGATTTTGAACCTAAAACGTAACACCTAAATCGTAAAACGATCCCTGAGTAGCCCAGGGCTTTAGCCCTGCCAAAGCGGGTTACGGGAAACCAAAATGCCAATTCAAAATTCAAAATTAAGAATTCAAAATTGCTTTTATAAATTGCCCTCGATCCCGATCCCGATGGCGATTTCGATTCTGAACCTAACACGTAAAACGATTTCTGGAGTTAGAACGATTCAACCACTTGACGAATTCTCGATTTGACCATTGCACGATTCAACGATTATGGCACCCTTGGGACACACATCTATACAGACGCCGCAGCCGATACACAGGGCCTGGTTGATGACGGTTTGCTCAAGATCAGCGTCATGATAGAGCGCCGGGCACTCGAATCGCTCGATGCAGTGGTTGCAGGCAATACAATCGTCGTTGATGACGATTTTTTTTCTGTTGGCAACGGCCTGGTCACGGTAGGCGATAATGCATGGATGGCGGGCAATGATGACCGCAATTCCTCCGTCGGGATCCTTGGTGTAATCGAAAGCCCGTTTCAGTGTTGCGCGCATATTCTCGATATCGTAGGGGTCCAGTACCTCGAGAAAATCGATGCCGCACCCATTGATGACGCGCTCCAGGGGTATGGTCTTACCCTGGCTGCCGTCTGCCCGGATGCCCAGGCCCGGGGTCGGCTGCATGCCGGTCATGGCCGTGGTCATGTTGTCGAGAACAACGAGAACAAACCGGGCATCGTTGTATACGGCGCTAAGGAGTCCTGCCGTACCGGAGTGATAAAATGTTGAATCTCCTATGGTGGCGACGATGGGTTGCTGAGCATCGTCCTGGGCGTGAGCATGATACAGTCCGGAGGCCATGGTTATGGCCGCCCCCATGTCCAGGCACGTGTCGACGCCGCCCAGGTTGAGCCCCAGGGTGTAGCAACCGATATCAGATGTGAAAATGGCTTTGGGCCGTGTTTTTCTAATGGCGTAAAATGCCGAGCGGTGGGAGCATCCCGGGCACAGCGTCGGCCGCCTGACAGGCAGATCGAGCCCCTTTACAATATCGTCCGCTTCCTGATTCGTTTTGACATCCAGGGGCTTGAGATTCAAGCCTTTCAGTACTTCCGCCAGGATACGTTCGATAATTTCGGGAATCAGCTCGCCCTCTAAAGGGACATCCCCGGACAGCCTGCCCAGAACCTTGCCCCGATCCCTCAGGAGGTACTCGATTACGGTATCGGTCTCTTCGATGACCAGCACCTTGTCACAGGCGGCAACAAATTCGTCAGCCAGCCTTTGCGGAAGCGGGTAGGGGGCGCCGAGTTTAAGCAGGGGAAGGTCATCACGTCCGGAATCGGATAAAATATCACGTATGACCGCACAGGGAACGCCGCCTGAAATGATACCCAGGGGGTAGTGCTTTCCCACCTCGAGGTTGTGACCGTTATAAGGCTGAAGGCTGTCGAAGCGCATTGAAATATCTTTCAGCTTCTGGTTGAGTTTCCGGTGCAGGATAAAACGAAACTTGGGGGTGGCCGCCCAGCGCATGGGGTCCTTTTTGAATTGGGCCCTTGCGGGGTTGTCGGCAAGGGCGGACCATTTCAGATTCTGCCGGGCGTGGCACACGCGTATGGCCGGCCTTAAAATAACGGGTATGCCAAAGGTCTCGGAAATGTCAAAGGCAATGCCGACCATTTCCCTGGCTTCCTGGGGCGTGGCCGGGTCCAGGACGGGGACCTTGGCCAGGCGTGCCATGAGGCGGGTATCCTGTTCGGTCTGAGAGGAATGAGGCCCGGGATCGTCGCAGGATATGATCACCATGCCGCCCACCGTGCCCAGGTAGGCAGTGCTCATGAGGGAGTCAGCGGCAACATTGAGTCCCACCTGTTTCATGCAGCAGGCAGTTCGTTTCCCGGTGATGGCAGCCGCAAAGGCATTGTCGAGGGCCACTTTCTCATTGGTGGACCACTCCACGTAGGTGTTCAGGTTTGCAGCTTTTTTCAAGCGCACAACCTCGGGTAAAATTTCCGAACTGGGGGTTCCAGGGTAGGAGGTAACCATCTGGCAACCGGCTTCCAGAAGCCCGAGCGCAATCGCACCGTTTCCAAGTAAAAAGTCTTCGTTCATAGTGCCTCGTCTGCTTTTTTAAATTCGATGTTCATCATTTTTCACACAGAATCCATGCAATCCTTGTCAAGTAAATTCAGCCTGATCATTTGGTAAATTCGGGCCTCCTTTTCTGTAGAAACGCACCGATGCCTTCCTTGGCGGCATCGGTACAGGCTATCCGGCCAAAGCCTGCATAACCGATTTCCAGGGCGTCATGGAGTGAAGCTGCCGCAGCTCCTTTGTTAACCGTTTCGGTGGTAATGGTGATGGCCTCCCTGCTCAACACCTGCCTGCCGGACATAGGCGGGTCCGGGGCCGTAAATTCCGGGATGTCAACCGCCTGTTCCATGATGCGGGGGATGTCGCCCCGGATGCGGTCGATTTCGGCGACGGCAGCCGGTATGAGTTCTGAAGGGCTCTCCACGAGCTGGTTGATCATACCGATATCGGCTGCCTCGCGGGCGGTGATCGGCTTGCCAAGCATAATCATGTCATGAAACAGTGCCGCGCCTGCGGGCCATTTGCGGTACGGCACGACACAGCCGCCGAGGCCCGGCAGAATGCCCAGTCCGATTTCCGGGAACTGCAGGGTCGCTTTTTTCACGGCAACCATGCTGTGGCAACGGATGGCGACTTCAAAACCGCCGCCCATGGCCAGGCCGTTCAAGGCGGCAACCACAGGCTTTTCCATGCGGTCCATGTGGATCTGAACTTTAGCACAGTCTTTGGCATACTGGACGGATGCCGCTGTGTCGCCCAGCATTTCGGGAAATTTTCCGATATCCGCCCCTGCAGAAAATGCCTGTGTTCCGTAACCGGTGATGATAAATCCTTTAATGGCCGGGTTGTTTTCATCTGCCTGCATAACATCCAGTATTTCTCCCGTGATTTCGTCGTTCAGGGCATTCATGGCCTGTGGTCGTCGCAGGGTGATCACCCTGACGCCATCGATATCATCGGTGAGCACATAGCGGTAAAACTGCTGATAGGCAGTCAATGGTGCTTTGGCCTGGGGAAACCCGGGTCTGTCTTTTTCAAAACGGGCCATTATGCGGCTGACTTCCTTTTCCCCCAGGTCACGCATGATATCCAAGGGGCCTTTTTTAAACCCCAGGGCGACCTGGCAGCCAAAGTTGAGATCTGCCGGGGTGCCGATTCCGCGGTCGATGATATCGAAGCTCTGGGAGAAGAGGATCCCCAGCAGCCGGTCGCGGATTTTCTGACTCAGGTCATCGGGGATATCGACCTTGGATCCGGGGCGATGGGTTGTCCAGCGATCAACGGAATTCAAAATGGCAGCAGGTTGATAGTGGGTGCCTTCCTCCATTTGAAGGGTGTTGGTTTCCACGATGATGGGATTGCCGTTGGCCATGTTCAGCACAAAAAACGGCCCGGCAAAGACGAACGCTTCGGCTACCTTGTCTATCTGGCTCGCGGTGGCCTGGCCCAGGAGGCCGGCAGATTCATTGCACCAGTTGTCGAAGATGCGGTCCAGGACAAAACAGATGGCATTGCCGGTGATGATGGGCACTTTACCGGTGCTGGCGAAAAACCAGAACAGGTAGTCAACCGTTGCCTGGCTGGCCTGGTCCCATTGGATTATTTCTACCGGCAGGCTGCGCCAGGCAGGGGCGAAAAAGTGGGTCACCGTTGTTCTTTCCGGGTGTTGCATACGTGAAAAAAGTCTGTCGGCCGGTATGGAACTGGTATTGGATGTGATAATGGTGTCTGGTGAGACAATATTTTCAATATTTTCGAATATTTTCTGTTTTAAAGGGATATTTTCGGTGGCCGCTTCGATAACCAGATCACACCCTTTGATATCACTGTAATCCTGTGTATAGATGATATTGTTCAAAACGGCAGCGGCTTTTTTCGGGTCCATTTTTTTTCGGTTAACAGCCTTTTGGGCGTAGGCTGCCAGCCTTTTTTCGGCTTTTTGCAACGGCAGTTCATCGATGTCCACGAGAAAAAGGGTGATGCCCGGCATGGCGCTCTTGAGGTAATACCCGATGTCGGGCCCGATGGTACCGGCTCCGATCACGGCCACGGCGTTGGGCAAACCACGTTCTGGTTTGATGAGCAAAGGATTTAATGCCGTCAAATAGAGTTGTTTTTCATTTTCCATGTCATTTTACCTCTTTATTTATGATATAAAATGGTTTACACGTACAGAGTAGGTCAAAAGCGTTTCAGCCATATTAGTGATTGACCGAACGGCAAAAACTGTATACTGTATACCAAGTAACGTCAAGCTATTCAACGAATTCTTTGCGGTCTGGGTTCCAAACCTATTCATTCTCGACCGCGCACAGCGACGCATGAACGGTGCGTTTTTTTAGTAGTGTTTAAGACTATATGTTATTGATACACATTAGAAACAATTATTGGCACTATTGATAGCTGTGGATCATGCCTTCGCGCATTGATGCCGGCCAGAAAAACGACTGCCTGTTTCTAATGAATTGGCGGCTAATTTTTCATAACCTAAAATTCAAGGAGGTTCTATGAAGACGAAAAAAGTGTATCTGACTGAAGATGAAATGCCGCGGCAGTGGTATAATGTTCTCGCAGATATAAAGATGAATCCGCCGCTGGGCCCGGATGGAAATCCACTGAGCCCGGATGACCTGGCTCCGGTGTTCCCCATGAATCTGATCGAACAGGAAGTCAGTACTGAGCGTTGGATCGATATACCCGAAGAGGTATTGAGCGTTTTAAGCATATGGCGCCCTTCGCCATTGATCCGGGCTTACAGTCTTGAGGCGGCCCTGGATACGCCGGCTCGAATTTACTATAAATACGAAGGCGTCAGTCCCCCGGGTAGCCATAAACCCAACACCGCGGTTGCCCAGGCCTACTACAACAAAGCGTTCGGCATCAAAAAGCTGACGACGGAAACCGGAGCCGGGCAGTGGGGCAGTGCACTGGCTTTTGCCTGCTCTCAATTTGGCCTGGAATGCAAGGTCTTCATGGTGCGCATCAGTTTCGACCAGAAACCCTATCGTAAGTCGATGATGGGAACCTGGGGGGCTACCTGCATCGCCAGTCCCAGCACTGAGACTCAGGCAGGCAGAGGCGTTCTGGAAAATGATCCGGACACCCCCGGAAGTCTGGGCATTGCCATCAGCGAAGCCATAGAAGCCGCCGTTACCGATCCTTCCGGTGAAACCCGGTATTCCCTGGGCAGCGTGCTGAATCATGTCATGCTGCACCAGACTATCATCGGCCTGGAGGCCAAGAAACAGATGGAGAAAATCGGGGAATACCCGGATATCGTCATCGGCTGTGCCGGCGGCGGCAGCAACTTTGCAGGACTCGCCTTTCCCTATGTGCTGGACAAAATCAACGGCAAGGATATTGCTATCTATCCAGTGGAACCCGAAGCCTGCCCCACCTTGACCCGCGCGCCTTTTGCGTACGACCACGGCGATTATGCCTGTATGACACCGCTGCTGCCCATGTACAGTCTTGGCCACACCTTTGTACCGCCTCCGCTGCATGCCGGCGGGCTGCGGTACCACGGCATGGCGCCCACCGTGAGCCAGCTGCTGTCGGAGGGGATCCTGGAAGCCAAGGCGGTCAATCAGCTTTCCACCTACAAGGCCGGCATGCTTTTGGCAAAAACTGAAGGGGTGATCCCCGCACCGGAAACCAACCATGCTCTGGCCTGTGTTATCGACGAGGCCAAGAAAGCCAAGGAAGAGGGCAAGGAAAAGGTCATCCTGTTTAACTACAGTGGCCATGGACTGATCGATCTTCAGGCCTATGATAAATATCTTTCCGGCCAATTGGAGAACATCGCCCTGCAGGAAGACACCATGGAAGAATCCCAGAAGGTTCTCGATCAGTACCCGAAACCGGAATTATTGAAAAGCACCTGATTCGGCGCTTACACTGAAATGGACTGTCGATTCAAGGTTTCTTTAAGAACCTGAACCACAAAGGCACAAAGGACACAAAGAATTTTTCTTTGTTCGATCCCGAGTGCCTTTATTTCTAATGAAGGAGGAAGCCATGAAAGTGTTGGTGAGCGATCAGCTCGGAGAAATAGGGATCAGGATGTTCGAAGAAGAGGAGGGGATAGCGGTGGATGTTAAAACCGGCCTCTCTCCCGACGAGCTGAAAGAAATTATTGGCGAATACAACGGTCTGGTCATCCGCAGTGCCACCAAGGTGACAGCGGATCTTATTCAGGCGGCCAAAAAACTGAAGGTTGTCGGCCGTGCCGGCATTGGCCTTGACAATGTGGATATCCCGGCAGCCACCCAACAGGGCATCGTAGTGATGAACACGCCCACCGGGAATGTTATCACCACTGCCGAGCATGCCATTTCGATGATGATGTCATTGACCCGGAACATTCCCCGCGGAACATCTTCCCTCAAAGCCGGCCGGTGGGATAAAAAGAAGCTGCAGGGCCGGGAGGTATTCAATAAAATCCTTGGCGTCATCGGCTTCGGAAAGATCGGCTCCATTGTTGCCGACCGGGCCCGTGGGTTGAAAATGCGCGTTGTCGTTCACGACCCGTTTGTCACACCGGAACAGATCGAAAAGGCGGGTTTTGAAAGTGTTACCCTGGAGAAACTGTATCGTCATTCGGATTACATAACCATACATGTTCCAAAAATGAAGGAAACCACCGGCCTTCTCAACAAAGATGCGTTCAAACAGATGAAGGACGGTGTGATGATCATCAACTGCGCCCGGGGCGGTATGATCGATGAAGGGGATTTGGACACAGCTCTGAAGTCGGGCAAGGTTGCCGGTGCAGCCCTGGATGTGTTTGAAACCGAACCGCCGGGAACATGCAGTCTGCTGGAAAAGGAAAACGTCATCTGTACGCCTCACCTGGGTGCATCCACTCGGGAGGCCCAGACCAATGTCGCCGTGGCGGTGGCCAAGCAAATCATCGACTACCTGAAAAACGGCACCATCGCCAATGCCGTGAATGTGCCGCCGGTTACCGGTGAACTGCTCGGCAAGATGGGCCCTTATCTCAATCTGGCCGACCGGATTGGCGGTCTCATGGCTCAGCTGAGCAAAGGCGCATTCAAAGAGATCGTCATCGAATACACGGGGGATTTTCAGGGCATCGACTTTACACCCGTCACCATCAGCCTGCTCAAAGGTCTGCTGACACCTTCGGTAAAGGATGTGGTCAATTACGTCAATGCCGGCGTTATTGCCAAGGACATGGGTATCAAGGTTTCCGAGACCACCAGTACCGAATCCGATGAGTACCTGAATTTGATCACTCTGAAAGCGGTCACGACGGAGATGGAGAGTCTGATTGCCGGTACTATTTTCGGCAAGAAGCGACCCCAGATTGTAAAAATCGATGGCTTTCAGCTGTCCATGGAACCGGAGGGGTATTTTGCCTACATCCGCAATTTCAACAAGCCCGGCGCTTTCGGCAGTATTACCTCGGTGCTGGGGAAGCACGGCATCAACATCGACCGCATGAATGTTGGGGTGAGCAACGAAGAATCCACGAACATCGTGTTCCTTTCGACGGACACCCCGATTCCCGATGAAATTCTGGACGAAATTGCGGCCTTGTCGCTGGTGGAGAGTATTAAGCTTGTTGAGCTATAAAAAACAAAATAATATGAAATAATACCGTTTCTATAATTTGCCTATTATTTCCCGCGCAATAATAATTTTCTCCACTTCCTTGGTACCTTCGTAGATTTCGAGGACCTTGGCGGCCCGGTAGAAGCGTTCGATGTCATAATCATCGAAATACCCATAGCCGCCATGCAGCTGAAGCGCCTCATCGACAACCTCCACGGCAACATGGCAGGCGTAAAGCTTGGCCATGGCCGTGAGTTTGGTATCCGACTTGTTGTTGTCCAGCAGCCAGGCCGCTTTGTACACCATATTCCGGGCTGTTTCTATCTTGGTGGCCATTTCGGCAATTTTGAACTGCGTTGCCTGGAAAGCGGCGAGCGGGCGGCCAAACTGTTTTCTGCCTTTGACATGCCGGAGCGCCTGGTCGAACGCACCCTGGGCCAGGCCCAGACCGTGTGCGGCGACATAAGCCCTGGAACGGTCAAAAAAGTTCATGAGCTGGATGAAGCCGTTCCCCTCAGTACCCACCAGGTTTTTTTGGGGAACGCGCAGGTTGTTGAAGTAAACAGCCGCTGTGTCGGAGCACCGCAAGCCCATCTTGCCTTCCATTTTATCCGCCTTGTAGCCCTCGCGGTCGGTTTCCACGATGATGATGCTGTGACGGGCGGTTTTGGATTTTTCTTCCGGATTGGTCAGGCATAACACGAGGAGGAATGTCCCCACCGTTCCATTGCCGATCATCACCTTGCTGCCATTGATAACATAGTCGTCACCTTCTTTAACCGCCGTTGTGGAGACAGCGGCCGTGTCGCTGCCGGCATCCGGTTCTGTAATGGCAAACCCCATGATGCCTTTACCATTGAAAATAGGGGAGAGATATTGCTTCTTCTGCTCTTCGGTGCCGTATAGAATCAGTTCCTCGGCACCGAAGGATACCGAACACAGTTGCTGGCCGATACCCGGATCGATTTTCCAGAATTCTTCAAGGACCAGAGCATGCTCCAGGTATCCCAGGCCGGGGCCTCCATAGGCTTCGGGAATAAACAAACCAATAAGATCCAGCTGGCGTGCTTTGTTCAGTATTTTTTCGGGGAAAATTTCTTTGAGGTCGTATTCCCGGGCGACATCCTTGAATTCGCCTACGGCAAATTCCCGGGCGGCCTTTTGTATGTCTTTGTGTTCATTGGTCAGGGTGAAGTCCATTTTTCATCTCCAATATAAATAGTGATCGTTTTACGATTTACGTGTTACGTTTTAAGTTCAGAATCGAAATCGAAATCGAAATCGCTATCGGGATCGAAATCGAGGGCAATTTATAAAGGCAATTTTGAATTCTTAATTTTGAATTATGAATTGGCATTCTGGTTTCCCGTAACCCGCTCTGGCAGGGCTGAAGCCCTGGGCTACTATAGGGACCGTTTTACGATTTAGGTGTTACGTTTTAGGTTCAGAATCGAAATCGAAATCGGGATCGCTATCGGGATCGCTATCGGGATCGCTATCGGGATCGAAATCGAGGACAATTTATAAAGGCAATTTTGAATTGGCATTCTGATTTCCCGTAACCCGCTCTGGCAGGGCTGAAGCCCTGGGCTACTATAGGGACCGTTTTACGATTTACGTGTTACGTTTTAGGTTCAGAATCGAAATCGCTATCGGGATCGCTATCGGGATCGAAATCGAATGCTTGCTACACGCAAAACGCCACGTCCCCCTGCATATAATATCATCATCCCAACCCGGATAACCGAATTGAATATCCAATAATCAATATCCAACGCCCAATGATCAGGTTCCGGCAGGGCTGAAGCCCTGGACTACATGACATAAAGCCGCCGGCTTCGTAGCCCAGGGATTTATCCCTGCTGAACCGTGTGCTTAATATGGTGACTTACTAAATAAAATGGGTGTGAACCGCTTTTTGTTCACACCCATTTTATTTAGAGGGGAATATTGCCGTGTTTTCTAAATGGCTCCGGCCGTTGTTTATTTTTCAGCATCTTCAACGCCTTGATCAGTTCGGGCCGGGTTTCCGCCGGCTTGATTACCTTGTCAACGAGCATGTTGGATGCCGCGTGAAACGGGTTGGAGTATTTGTCGTCATAGGCTTCGATCATTTCATTGCGGAATTCATCCGGGTTGTCGGCGGACTGAATTTCCTTGCGAAAAATCAGGTTGACCGCGGCAGTAGTGTCCAGCACTACCAGCTTGGCCACGGGCCAGGCGAGCATCAGATCGACGCCCATGCCCACGCAGCACATGGCCATGACCGCCCCGCCATACTCTTTCCTGAGGGCCAGCGTGATCTTGGGGACGGTTGCCTCAGCATAAGCGTACAGCATTTTAGCACCGTGTCGAATGATGCCGGCGTACTCCTGTTTGACACCCGGAAAATAGCCCGGTACATCCACGAAATTGATGAGCGGAATGTTGAATGCATCGCAAAAGCGGATAAACCGGGCAGCTTTGTCCGCGCTGTTCACATCCAGGCATCCGGCCAGTATATTGGGCTGATTGCCGACAATTCCTACGGTCTGCCCATCCATGCGGGCAAAACCGATGATGATGTTGCGGGCATATTTGGGGAGCAGTTCGAAAAAAACGCCATTGTCGGTGATTCTTGTGACCACCTTCCGCATGTCGTAGGCTTTTCGGAAGTTGGCCGGAACGATTTCCTCGAGGGTGTCATCGGTGCGGAGCACATCGTCCTGATTCGGATGGTCCGGTGGTTGTTCAAGGTGGTTGGACGGCAAAAAAGCGAGCAGTTCACGAATCAATTGGATGCAGGCTTCATCATTTTTGGCTGTCAAATGCGCCTGGCCGGTAATCTCGCTGTGGACTTTGGCACCACCGAGTTCCTCGAGGGTTACCTCTTCACCGGTTACGGACTTGATCACGCCGGGGCCCGTGATGACCATCTGACTGCTGCCTTCCACCATGATGACTACGTCGGTCAGTGCCGGTGAATAAACCGACACTCCCGCACACGGGCCCATCATTGCGGATATCTGCGGAACGACGCCCGAGGCCCGGGTATTGCGGTAAAACATGCCGGCAACACCCTTTGATGCGAAAAAACCTTCATGAATTCGGCCGCCCCCGGAATCGAACAGCCCGACGATAGGCGCCTTTACCTTTAGCGATTCATCCATGATCCGACAGATTTTGCGGCCATGGATCGTCCCCACCGAGCCGCCGAGTACAGTTGCATCCTGGGCATAGGCAAATACGAGCCGGCCTTCGATATTGCCATACCCGATGACGACACCGTCTCCGGGGACCTTCTTGGCCTGCATACCGAAATCGGTTGCCTGGCTGTCGGCAAGTTGGTTCAATTCTACAAAAGTACCTGCATCGAACAGAAGCTCGATTCGTTCCCTGGCGGTCAGCTTCCCGGCGGCATGCCGTTTTTCGACGGCTTTCCGCCCGCCGCCGTCCTGCGCTCGTTTCTGAAGGGCTTCGAGTCTTTTGAATTCGCTCTGATGGGTGATTTCTTTGGGCATATCGTTACCTTTTTTTTAGATAAGATAAAGCGAAGCACCTTCCACATTCGACGTTGGATGTTCAACGTTCAGTGTTCTATGGTCATTTTTTTCTGCGGTTTATCCGGTTTGCTATCTGCACTTGGAGATTGATCATTCGCTACTGGATATTGGTTATTCGCCCCTTCCTTTGGATTTTGTTCAGCGCGGGGATTTATCCCTGTGTTAGGGTGTGAAAATTTATTCCACAACCACCAGCACATCCCCCCCCTGCACGGCATCCCCTGGGCTGCAGTTGACGGACGTTACGGTGCCGGCCGTCGATGTGACAATCGGCATTTCCATTTTCATTGCTTCTAAAACAACAATCTCCTGGTCTGCGGCCACGGTATCACCGGTCGCCACTTTGACTTCACATATTTTTCCCGGCATGGGGGCGGTAATGTCGGCCATGGTTTCCTCCATAGGGATCGTTTTACGATTTAGGTGTTACGTTTTAGGTTCAGATCGGTCGCTACGGAACTCTTCTATTTCATTGAAATCGGGATCGGGATCGAATACTTGTTACACGTAAAATTCCGCGTCTCCCTGAATATCATATTACCATCCCAATCCGGATAACCGGAATTGATCATTCGTTATTGGATATTGGCTATTCGCCTTTTCCTTTGGATTTTGTTCCGCACAGGGATTTATCCCTGCAGTTTCGATAGCGATCCCGATCCCGATTTCGACCACTCAATCCAGCAATACCAGATTACAGTAGCGCAGTTCCGGCAGGGCTAAAGCCCTGGGCTACTTTAGGGCTGCAATCTTGTCCTGAAAAGTAGCTGACTGTTTTTAATAAGTGTATACAGTATACAAAAAACTTGTCAAGGGCAAGAAAATACACTATAGAATAATCAGAGGCTAAAAAAACAATATTCTGCGTGAATAGCAGTAATCAATCTAGCGGCGAAGCCGCGTAGAATAACAGCGCGGCACGCGCTGCTATGGAGAATTGCCAATGGATATATTCAATAAACTAACCGTTCTCTCCCTTGAACAGGCAACGGTGGCGCCGTACCTGACCTATCGGTTCGCCCAGGACGGCATGACCGTCATTCGGCTCGAACACCCTGTCTATGGAGACCCGAACCGGTTTATCGGCGACAATGTGCTGGGTGAAGAGCGTATGAACGCCTATTTTCTGTGTATCAATGCCGGAAAAAAGGCGCTTACCCTGAACCTGGCCGAAGCCGAAGGCCAGGCGTTGCTGAAATCTCTGATCCGGGAACTGCAGGTCGATATCTTCGTCACCAATCAATTGCCCAAGAACTACACGAAGCTGGGAATCGACTACGATACGCTCAGTTCGGTGAAAAAGGACATCATCTGGCTGGGTGTTACGGGGTTCGGGGCGGACAGCAATGAAGGTGCCTATGATCCCATACTGCAGGCCAGGTCGGGCCTGATGGAACTGACCGGAGAGGAGCAGGGAGACCCCCAGGTCATCGGCATTCCTCTGCCGGATATGGGAACCAGCGAACACGCCTACGGGCTGCTGATGAAAGCGCTGTTCAAAAGGCAGTGCACGGGAGAGGGGGGCCGGATCGACCTGGCCATGTTCGAGTCCTCGGTTCCATGGCTGACGGTGCCCATCACCCTGAATGCCAGCTTTGGAAAAGCGATAACCCGCCGGGGCAATACCCACGAATTTTTTTCACCGGTGTCGGTATATCCCACCAGCAACGGCTATGTTTATCTGGCGGTGGGGAACGACCGCCAGTGGAAATCCCTGGTATCCCAGGAGCAGTTTAAAAGCTTGGACCTGCCCCGGTATGCAAAAAACGCCGGGCGCATAAAAGATGTGGCTGATCTCAATAAAACCTTGACCGGCATTACGCAGCAACACACTTCGGAAGCGCTCATCGCGTTGTTCAACGCGATTACCGTACCGATCAGCAAGATCAAGACGATTCCAGAGGTCATCCAAGATCCGTTGGTCAAAAGAAAACTGCTGCACGCAGCCGATGCCAAAACCGGTACCCGGATCACGCTGGCGCCGCCGCCGAACACGACTGCCTTCCTTGCAGATGCCGGTGGCGAGCTTACCTTCCCGCCCCGGTTCGGGGAGCAGAACAGAGAGATTTACGGCGGGAAACTGGGTTTTACCGACAAACAGCTTGGGGAGATGAAAGATAAAGGTATTATCTAAAGAATACAGCCTTACTGGCACTATGGAAATCAAAGCAGAACTGAAAAACATGGGCCTCCAACACCTTTCCGGTTTGACAGAACGGAAATCACTGGGACAGCATGTGTTCGAAAACATTAAACAGGCGATTATCAAAGGAGATATTCCATCCGGTCAGCGCCTCGTGGAAAGCCGTCTTGCAGCGACGCTGGACATCAGCCGGACACCGGTGAGGGAGGCGATTCACAAACTGGAGCGGGAGGGGTATCTCACGAAAAGACCCCGGGGCGGGTTTGTCGTTCTGGGGCTTGGCAGTGATGATATCGAAGAGACTTTCGGGATCCGGGGTGTTTTGGAAGGGTATGCCGCCCGGCTGGCGGCTATCAAACATGATGAAAAGGATCTTGAACCTCTGGAAGCACGAATCCGGACCTTCCAGCAGCATCTGGATAACGGTAATCTGGAGGTCCTGCCGGACATCAACACCGAATTCCACGAACTGCTCTATGCTCTCAGCAGGAGTCCCCGGCTGATAAAAATGATCAATGACCTGAAGGATCAGATTTACAGGTTTCGCCAGATGATCCTCAAGGACGCAGAACTTGCCGGAATGAGCAACGAGGATCACCGCCACATGCTCGAATTCATAAAACGCCGCGACGCCAAGGGCGTGGAAAAGGTGGTACGCGAGCATCTCATGCGCGGCCAGACTGCGGTTATGAAATCCATAAAAGGCAATAGTGTATAGCCTGATGTTGCAAAAGGGAGCTACCCACACAAAGATATATATTTATGA
>Ga0164313_10000229_pt1 | contig 41699 bp, 35 predicted proteins | sample GuaBasSedimGuay4_FD_113735 | JGI IMG/M metagenome (GOLD analysis project Ga0164313, IMG submission 113735) | Subseafloor sediment microbial communities from Guaymas Basin, Gulf of California, Mexico - Guay4, Core 4569-4, 0-3 cm | ecosystem: Environmental > Aquatic > Marine > Hydrothermal vents...
ACTCCTTGCGCTCTGGGTATTTGCAAAAAGCCTCGGCATACCACCAGTATTCCTGCGTTTTTTGCAAACACCAGAGCATCAAGGAGTTAGCACATCTCATCCGGCAGAACCGCTCAACTTAGGCCGTAGTTTTAAATTTTTAATTTTGAATTCTTAATTTTCATCGCACTGCCCCAGGAAGGGTTGCGATGGAACTCATAATTCAAAATTCAAAATTAAGAATTTTCCTTACCAGGTGGTCTTGCGTGAGAGCAGCGCAAGGAATTCTTCGCGGACCTTGCGGTCGGCGAAGCAACCGCGCAGGGCCGATGTTGTTGTCAGCGCACCGCTTTTCTTGACACCCCGCATCTCGACGCAGAGGTGGCGAGCCTCGATGACCACCATCACACCCTGTGGCGCGAGCCTGCCCCAGAGGAACTCGGCCACTTGCTCGGTGAGTCGCTCTTGAAGCTGCGGGCGTTTGGCGTAGAACTCGAGGATCCGCGGCAGCTTCGACAGCCCGACGATGGAATCGCCCGGAATGTAGGCGATGTGCGCGTGGCCGTAGAACGGGACGAAATGGTGGGCGCACATGGAGTAAAAAGGGATTTCCTTCTCGATCACCATGTGATGGTAGTCGCCGTCATTGGGAAATGTAGTGACCTTGGGCTCGGCACCTTCGCGCAGACCGTGGAACATCTCCAGATACATCTTGGCGACTCGTGCCGGTGTTCCGACATAGTTAGGGTCGTCGAGATCGAGATTGAGCTCGCGCATGATCCCGGTCATGTGCTCCGCCATCCTCTCAACCAACTGAGCGTCGTTGCCGATGGGGATGGAGTTGTCGCCGTCGCCGTTGTTCTTCATTTCGCTCTCTCCGATGTGCTCGGCAGCCAAGTGTTCGTTCATGAGGCCCTCCCGGGACTCGACCTTAGATAATCGTTCCTTTTGCGACCCTATTCCGTCTCTTTCCACTCCCCCTTCCGGTCGGAGGCGCTCTGTTATGATCCGCCCTTATGAATCAACCCATCCTGGTCACCGGATCCTACGGTCAGCTCGGCAGAGCCATGACCGCCGAGATCGAGAAGAGGGGAATCCCGGCCCTGGGCCGTGATCTGGACACCCTTGATATCACCAACCGCGAGGCGGTGCTCGAATGGATCCGCTCCACCAGCCCTCGTGCGGTCATCAACTGCGCCGCTTTCACGGCCGTGGATGACTGCGAAACGCGCGAAGACGAAGCCCTTGCAGCCAACGCCACCGCGGTCGGCCACCTGGCGGCTGGGTGCAACGAAACCGGAGCCTGTTTGATCCAGATTTCCAGCGATTATGTCTTTGACGGTCACGGGACCCGCCCCTATCGGGAGGACGATCCCGTCGCTCCGGCCAGCGCCTACGGCCGGACAAAACTGCAGGGTGAGGAGTTGGCCGGAACGGCGAAAACCCACCTCGTCGTAAGAACCGCCTGGCTCTACGGTAACGGCGGCCGACACTTCGTCGGGGCCATCGAGAACCAGATCAACGGCGGCAACCTACAGCTTCGGGTCGTCGCGGACCAGGTGGGATCACCGACCCTGGCCGATGATCTAGCTGCAGCAGTCCTCGATCTCGTCAGCGCTGAGGCCACTGGAACGGTTCATGCGGTCAACACCGGCAGCACCTCGTGGCATGGATTTGCCACCGAGATCGCCCGCCTTCGCGATGCGAAGGTGGAGGTGACCCCGGTGAAAACCGATGAGTTCCCCCGACCGGCGCCTCGACCGTCCTACTCCGTCCTCGATACGAGCCGTCTGGAATTGCTAATCGGTCGATCGATGCCTTCGTGGCAGAACGCACTGGCCCGTTATCTCGAGGTTCCATGCGAATCCTGATCACCGGTGTGACGGGTTTTGTCGGCCCCCACCTGGTCGGCGAACTCCACCGCGCAGACCCCACGTCTGAGATCTACGGGCTTACCTGGGGGTCTTTTGACCGCCAGGCACTCGAGAACGCCGCACCCGGGATTCGCCTGATCGAGGGCGATCTTGTGCAAGAGGCGTCGATCGAGAAGCTCCTCACCGACAGCCGGCCGGATGTGATCTACCACCTGGCTGCGGCCTCTTCCGTCGCGCGTTCGTGGGAAGCCGCCGCCCTGTCGCTGGAGATCAACGCCATGGGGACGGCCCGGCTCTTTGCCGAGATCCTCCGTCAGAAACTCGACCCCTTGATCGTTATTTCATCCACTGCAGAGATCTATGGGCGGGTCGAGAGCGCGACCCCCATCGGTGAAACCACACCCATAGCGCCGGTTTCGCCCTATGGCACATCCAAGGCCGCCCAGGATCTGCTCTCCGCTCAGTTTCACGCGGGACGCGGGCTCGCGACCATCCGAGTTCGGTTCTTTCATCTCACCGGCCCCGGCCGCCCGCCCCACTTTGTCGCCTCGTCCTTTGCCCGCCAGATCGCCCGAATTGAACTCGGGCTCGCCCCGGCAACGCTCAGCGTCGGCAACCTCGAATCGGTGCGGGACTTCACCGATGTCCGCGACGCCGTCCGAGCCTGCCGACTCGTCACCGACCGCAGCCATGCTGGCGAGGTCTTCAATGTCTGCAGCGGTCGTGCCATCGTCATATCCAACGTCGTCGATCGCCTCATGGAGATGAGTCGGTGCGATCTCGCCGTCGAGTTCGACCCGGAAAGGGCGAGACTGGCCGACATCCCGTGGATGGTGGGCGATCCGGCGAAAATCAAAGCCGCAACAGGTTGGCGAGCCGAGATCCCGCTCGAGCAGACCCTCGGCGATCTGCTCGACTGGTGGCGGGAGCGCGAAAGCGAAGAGTCAACAGTCAACAGTTGACAGTCGACAGCCCCATCGCAACCATCGCAGTTGGACACGGATGAACACGGATTGCATGGATTTCGCGGATCATCGCGGTCAATAGTCGTCATAACCACAAAGAGCGCGAAGACACCAAGGCATCTCACGCGCAGACATCACTTTGGTCTGAGTTGGTCCCGGGTTCGTGAGGATTGGTGGTGCTGGTATCGCTTCACACTCGTGAGGATCACCAACGCGGGCGGGACGCCCGCGCCACAACGGACCCGCCGAGAGTTTCGAGCGGGGGCGGCGCCGAACTCCGACCTGCGATGGATTGTGGGGGCTGTCGACTGCTGACTTTCCCCTTGAGCTGGACGCCGCTTCATGGCACAGTGTCGGGTACACCGAACGACGACCCGCGATGGGGAGGATCCATGACCAATGACCGCCGAAATCGAGTCGCCCAGTGGGCCTATGACACCCGCGGTGTTCTCGGGCGCTTCCACCTTTGGCTCGATGATGTCGACGAGACGTGGCTCGGCGACCGGACGGCGTCCGACCACGCCTTTGTCGGTGAGTCCCTTGAGCGGGCATTCATCATGGCCAACGCCGTGACCGCACTGGGAACCCGACTCTTCGGCCGTTGGGCCGAGGGCAAGGGCCAGGACAAGGCAACCGTCAACCGGGTCAAAAAAGATGCCGACGCGGTCTCCGCCTACGCCCTGTCCGAGGCGCTCTGGTATCTCACACGGAATCTCCCCGAAAACCACGCCGTCATGGTCAGTCTGGGCGAAGGCCTCATGCCAAAGGCCGGCGAAACACCCGAAATGGGATCCAACCCCCAGTTGGGCTTCGGTCGGGTCTACGCTCGGCCCCAGGTCGCCCGATTCCTCGACCGCCGCGTCCAACGGATGCTCAACGAGGACGGCTACGAGTGGCCCGAGTTCTGGCAAGACATCCAGGCGGAAGGCATCACTGTATGGGGCGCCGCGCTGGACACCCTGGAAAATACCTCACGATTCGCCAAGGGTTCGCCCACCGGTGCGCTGGCTGTTTTCCACCTCTTTGACCAGCCACTCAGAGTTGCTCGACCCTACGAAGGTTACATGGGCAACCTCATCCTGCCGCGGGAGGTCGTGGACCAGGCGGCGGAGCGATCGGTCTTGCTCGACTTCCTAACACCTCGTCGGCTGGTCATGGAGTCGATCCTCGCCACCTATCCGAATATCAAGGCGGAAAATGTCCACGTTTGGACACTCGGAGGAGAGTCCCGCAAACATCGCATCGGAAAACTGTGGGACGAATGGCGCTCCATGGGCGCCCACGTGGTCGAGGATGGCTGGATCATCCCGAGCACCGGTATCCCGGCGTTCACCGAGTCGGGCACCTATGCACCTGTCTACCTGGTGGGTTCCTCCGAACGTGATGGCGAGCAACACCTTTTCATCTGCGACGGCTACTCGGCTTCGGCCGAGGCCATGCAGGGCGCCAGCCTCGACCCCATCCTCGAAACCACGACGTCCATGTGCCTCTTTTCATCGCGGTTCAAGATCGCCTACGACCAGGAGCACCACCTCATGCGCCTCGACCCCGAAGCCGAGGACTATGGTGAAAAACTCGCCGAAATCGCCAAGCAGGAGGTCCCGGACGACATCGTCGATATCTACCGCACAAACCTCCGAGACGCCAAGGCAGCCTGTATGCCGGTGGGGCTGCGCACATCCACAGCGGATGATTTCTTCCCAAACAAGGAATGGAGGGTGCTCAGCCTCAATTCCGCCATGCTCGAGGATCCCTATACCGGGATGCCAGGTGTCGAGCAGATCTCAGACGATACCTACGAGGTCACGACACGCGCCGCCACCAGGGCGGGCATGGTCGATGTCACCCTCAAACTACGCCTGATGGAACCCATGGATGAGATGCAGATGGTCTTTTCACCCCTTCTCGACCGGTTTTACGCAGGGCAGGATTATCGCAAGCGGGCGGTCAAGATCTCTGACTCGGGTCGCATCCGAAACGAGCTCCAGACCCTGTGCTCGGAGGCCATCGAGTATCTCCCCGACGACCGGATGCTCGTCCACTTCGATGATGTCGACGACGCCGTCCTGCCCCCGGACAAGAAGGCACTGATCCAGGAGGTCCTCCTCTGGTACCAGAAACAACACCCGATCTGGTTCCAGTGGCTGAAATTGGGCTAACGAACAGTCCCCACGTGCCCGTGCCCGCGCCGCTCCAAGGAAACCGTAACCGCACCCGTGACCGCACCCGGGCACGCGGGATACACCGCTCACCGGGGCGTGCCGTCCTTGGAGTTTTTCTTCGCCCGCGTTGGTGATCCTCACGAACGCGGGACCAACTCAGACCAGAGTGATGTCTTCGTGTGAGATGTCTTGGTGTCTTCGTGTCCAACTGCGATGGCGGTGTCCAGCCCCACTTGACACCCCGGTTCAAGCCCGATCGAGATCGCCGGGTGTGACCTGCCGAACCTCGACCTGCGAGATCGGGGAACGCGAGGCCACGGTACACACCGCCCCGGGCAACTCGATCTCCTTCATTTCCCACCGAACGGCCTCTGCCTGATCACCGCCGATGGCGATGAGGCGAGGAGGGGCGGCGGAGTCAGGCTCGGTTTCCACCCCACGCAAGGGCATCCCCACGCCGAGGCCGGTTGCCTTGAGATATGCCTCCTTCTGGGTCCAAATTCGAAGAAAGGCCCGATCCCTGGCTCCACCATCGAGAGAGACGACCGCCAGGCGTTCGGCCGGGCTGAAAAACCGATGGGCCAGCTTCTCGGCGTTGGGCACCGGGCGAATGCTCTCCACATCCGCGCCGACATCCGTCTCGGCGATGGCGAGGACTACCAGATCGCCGGAGTGGGAGAGGTTGAAGTGCGGCGGCGTCTCGAGATCGGGTTTTGCCAGCTGCGGTTTCCCGTGATCACCGACCTCAAAGCCGAGTTCAGAAGGATCGAGGCCAATGATGGTTGCCAGCTCGTACCGCAGCAGCGTCCGTGCCAGAACAAAGCTCCGACGCGCAGACTCGATTCGGAATCGCTCGGCTCGCACCCTCTCTTCGGCAGGCAGTTCCTCGAAGAACTCATCGAACCGATCTTCGAAATCGGTGAGAGTTGTCCACAGGAAGCGTAGCGTCGCGTCGGCCATTGGGCTGATGCTACCGGTCCCGGGCGCGGCCTGCTACCCTCGCCGGCATGCATGACCTGCCCTTTGTCACACCGATCCAGGTCAGATGGCGCGACATCGACGCGAAGAACCACGTCAACAACGCCACGATCGTGACCTACCTCGAGACCGCTCGAACCGAGCTCTGGCGACATCAATTCGGTGGTGGGATCGACATTCCCTTCGTCGTCGCCAGACTCGAGGTTGACTATCGCCGGCAGCTCACCATCGACGATGAGGTCCGGGTTGGGTTGTGGATCGAGGATCTCAAGGGCGCGAGCTATGCCTTTGTCTATCGCATCGAAGTCAACGGTGAGCACGCCGCCGATGCTCGAACGGTCATGGCCCACATCGGGCCGTCGGGTCGACCGTCCCGCATTCCTCCCGAGATTCGGATCAACCTGGAGACGCTTCTGCGGAGCTGATTCAACGACCTCTAGGAGGCAGCACCGCAGAGATTCGTTGCTAGGCAACAGAATCTCTGCGGCGCCCCTTCTAACGGATTTGCTGCGCAAATCCCAAAAGGCCGATCCCAGACATAACTGCCCCATTTTCAAGGATTCGCAGAGCGAATCCCAGTAGGAGGTTGCTCCGAATCGACCCTCGGCGACAATCCTTCCGGCACCCCATTGCTTCCCTCGAGGGTCTATTCGGTGCAAGCTCCTACTTCAAGACCTCACGGGCGATCACCATCCGCTGGATCTCCGAGGTGCCTTCTCCGATGGTGCACAGCTTGGAGTCGCGCCAGAACCGTTCGACCGGGTAGTCCTTGGTGTAGCCGTAACCACCGTGGATCTGCACCGCCTCCTCGCCGATCCTCACGGCCACTTCGGAGGCATAGAGCTTGGCCATCGACGACTCTCGTGTGACCGTCTTGCCGGCATCCTTGAGCGCCGCTGACCGAAGGGTGAGCAGTCTGGCGGCGTCGAGTTCTGTCGCCATGTCGGCAAATTTGGCCCGTGTGAGCTGAAACGACGAGATCGACTTGCCGAACTGCTCGCGGGTCTTAGCGTATTCGATGGTGGCATCCAACGCCCCCCGGCCAATGCCGAGCGACAGGGCCGCAATGGAAATCCGACCGCCATCGAGGACCTTCATCGCCTGGATGAACCCGTCGCCCTCTTCACCGAGCAAATAGCCCGCCGGCACCCGGCAGTCTTCAAAGATGATGGACGAGGTGTCCGAGCAGCGCATCCCGAGTTTATTCTCCTTCTTCCCGGGTCCGACACCCGGGCGGTCGAAGGGAACAAAGAACGCGGAGATTCCGTGATGGTCGCCCGTCTTCGAGGTTCGCGCCACGATCACCGCGGCATCGCCCACGGTGGCGTGAGTGATGAAGTTCTTGGATCCGTTGAGCACCCATTCATCGCCGTCGAGGACCGCCGTCGTCTTGGTACCGCCGGCGTCGGATCCCGCCCCGGCTTCGGTCAGACCCCACGCCCCGATCCACTCACCAGTGGCGAGCTTGGGAAGGAATTCCTGCTTCAGCTCCTCGGAACCGAAGAGAAACAGGTGGTTGGTACACAGCGAGTTGTGGGCTGCTACTCCCAGTCCGACACCGCCGTCCGCAGCGCCGATTTCTTCGAGGATGGTCGCGTACTCCACATAACCGAGACCCGCGCCGCCGTACTGTTCGGGAACCACAATCCCGAGGAGCCCGAGTTCGCCCATCGCGGTGAACAGCTCTTTCGGAAAATGCTGCTCTTCGTCCCACCGGGTCGCGTGCGGGACGATTTCCTTCTGCGCCAGGTCACGGGCCATGTCACGGATGGCAAGTTGTTCCTCGGTCAAGTCAAAATCCACTGCGACCTCCAGTTTTCATGCATCCGTCGCTCACAGTCCACCGTTTCATGCCGGGCGGACGACGAAGAGTACGTGATCCGCCTCCACCTCGGCGCCATCTTCGGCCCTGAACTCGACAATCTCTGCCCGGGTCGGCAGATCGGGTCCCCCGTAGACGATCGCGGAGAAGCACTTCATGACCTCGACCAGACCGAGGGTGGTCCCGGTTTCGACGATCTGTCCGATCTCCACATAGGCCGGTTCGTCAGGGCGGGGCCGGTGGTAGAACATGCCGTGGATCGAGGAGCGGACCGCGAGGGTCCCCTCCGGCAGATCTTCAGAAACTCCGCCCGGGCTGACGGCGGAGACATCAGTCTCGTCGGATGCCTCGACCGGCGCCAATCGAAGCAGGTCTTGGCCATACTCGACGGGTTCGCTGCGGGTGGCCGATTTTCTCTCGACCACACGCCCGGTCACACCCCGCGGAACCACCAGATCGACCCTCCGGCCGAGGTTGGTCAGGCAGCCCGCCCGGGAGCCGCCCACCACCACTTCGCCCACCCGAGGGGCCGAGCTGTAGTGACCGACGGCCGGCGATCCGAGCACCAACTCCTGACTGTTCTCCATGTCCTCGCTGACGATGACGTCGATCCGATGAGGCGCCATCAGGAGCCCCCTTCTCCGAGGACGGCGATATCGTGCAGCGACCAGATGCGCGGGTTCTTGACCCGCCGGTAGCCACAACTCTGATACGTCGCCTCCACGAGGGTCTCGAGGTATGAACGGATCTCTGAGAACCGCACCACCTCATCGACATCCATTTGACGGGCCGCCTTGACCGGATCCATGTCGGCGGTGATGCGGGCTTCGACCGCCTCCATGCCCTGGCGGATTTTCTCCCGCTCTTCGGCCGTTTCGGCCACGACGTCGAAGTTGTCGTCGAGCTTGGTGTTGAACGCTCCGATGGCGAGGGTCCGGCCATCCATGACCGACAGCCTCGAGATCGTCGTGGCGAGCTGCGCCACCGGGTCGTAGGGCATCCCGGCCTGGGCGTAGTAGCCCGCCCCGGAGGCCTTTCGCAGCAGCACCGTGATCATCGGCACCGTGTTGGTCGAGTTGGTGTAGATGAGGCTGGATCCGTAACCGAGAAGGCCCTGTTTTTCGGCCTCGGGGCCGATGTCGAATCCCGAGATGTCGTGCAGCCAGACGATCGGAATCCCATCGTCGTTGCAACAGCGGCTGAACTGGCTGATCTTGGCGATCCCGTCGCGGTAGAGAATGCTCCCGGGTCGCTGCTCGCCACGGAGCACCGGGTGCGGCGTGAGCCCCGGGTTGTTGCCGATGAACCCCGTGTAGAGTCCACCGACTCGGCCGACCCCACAGATCATTTCCGGTCCGGTCTCCGGCGCCAGCTCTCGGAAGAGCCCGTCGTCCACCAACCGGGCGAGGACCTGGCGCATGTCGTAGGCGTGCCGGTAATCGACGGGGAACAGACTCGAGGTTTCGTCGGTCGAGAACCGCGGTGGCGAGGGATCGACGCCCCGGCGGTAGTAGGGGGCGGCGCTGGTCGGCAGACGTTTCACCTCGTCGATGATCATCCTCAGACAGGTCTCATCGTCCGGGACCCGGTGGTCGGCGCAGTTCGAAAGGTGGACATGAACATCCGGTCCGCCGATGTCGAGGCTGGTGATCTGTTGGCTCTTGGCCCCCTTCACCAGCGCTGCGCCGGCGATCACCATGTAAGCCTGCTCGGTCATGTAGACCACGTCCGAGATGATCGGCATGTAGCCGCCGCCGGCGATGCAATCGCCGAAGACCCCCGAGATCTGGGGGACACCGTTCGCCGAAAGAAGGCTGTTCATCTTGAAAATGGCGCCGGCGCCCGTCTTGCCCGGGAAGGTCGCACTCTGTTCGGGAAGGTAGAGTCCGGAGCAGTCGATGAGATAGATGACGGGGATCCGCAACCGCAACGCCATCTCCTGGGCGCGCTCGATCTTCTCGGGGGTCTTCGGCCACCACGATCCGGATGCCACCGTGTTGTCGTTCGCGATCACCATGGTGATGCGACCGGCGACCCGAACGAAGGCGGTCACAACCCCGGCGCCCGGCGAGGTCCGCTCGTCGGGACCGAAGGTCATCCCGTAGTTGACGAGGGTCCCGACCGGTTGGACGGGGGTCCCTTCATCCTTGAGGAGTTCGATCCGCTCCCACGTCGTGAGCTTGCCCTTGGCGTGGACGCGGGCGACGTATTTCTCGCCCCACCCGGCTCGGACCTCCGCGCGTTTTTCTTCGAGCGCGTCCTCGAGACCGGCGAGGTGCGCTGCGTTCTTCTCCGCTTCGGACGGATCCAACGCCTTTTCGAGCGCCGTACCGATGGAATGCAGGATGATCTTGGCCATGCGTCAGCCCTCCGACCCGGCCAGGAGTCGCTCGAGCCACGACGTGTCGTAGGACCCGTCGCGGAACACCGGCTCGGCCAGGATCCGCCGGTGGATCGGGATCGTGGTCGCAACGCCCTCGATCTTGAATACGTCGAGCGCCTCCACCGACCGCCGGATCGCATCATCGCGATCTGCGCCGTGCACGATCAGTTTGGCGATCATCGAGTCGTAGAACGGTGGGATCTCGTATCCCGCTTCGACATGGGTATCGACCCGAATCCCGTCGCCCGCGGGCGGTTCGAAGATCGTGATCGCTCCGGGATCCGGCAGGAAGTCTCGATCTGGGTCCTCGGCGTTGATTCGAAACTCGATGGCGTGTCCGTCGATGTGGAGGTCATCCTGGGAGATCTCCAACGGCTGGTTGGCAGCGATCTTGATCTGTTCCTGGACGATGTCGACGCCGGTGATCATCTCGGTGACCGGGTGCTCGACTTGGAGACGCGTGTTCATCTCCATGAAGTAGTGGTTGCCGTCGCCGTCGCGCAGGAACTCCATGGTTCCGGCCGAGGCGTAGCCGATGGCCGACGCCGCTTCCGCGGCCTGGCGCCCCACCTCGTCGCGGACGGCCTGCGTCATCACCGGACTGGGGGCCTCTTCGAGGAGCTTCTGGTGGCGTCGCTGCACCGAGCACTCCCGTTCCCCGAGATGGATCGCATGACCAAAGACATCGGCGAGTACCTGAAACTCGATGTGACGCGCCCCAACCAGGACCTTTTCGAGATAGAGGCCGGCATTGCCGAACGCCTTCTCGGCCTCGAGCGATGCCTCCGAGTACGCACGGGCAAGCTCGGTCTCGTCGCCGCACATCCGCATCCCCTTGCCGCCTCCGCCTGCAGTGGCCTTGAGGAGCACCGGGTAGCCGACCTCGATCGCCGCCCGGCGAGCTTCGTCGACACCACCGAGAATCCCCTCGGTGCCGGGGATCGTCGGCAGACCGGCGGCCTTCATGGCGCGCCGGGCCTCAGCCTTGTCACCCATGCGGGCGATGGCCCGCGGCGGGGGGCCGATCCAGGTCAGCTGCTGCTGTCTGACCCGGGCTGCGAAGTGGGCGTTCTCGCCGAGGAACCCGAATCCCGGATGGACCGCCTGGCACTCGGTCTGCTCGGCGGCCTGGAGGATTGCATCCATGTTGAGATAGGACTCCGATGACGGCGAGGGTCCGATGCAGACCCTCCGGTCGGCGAAACGAAGATGCGGTGAGTCCGCATCGGCTGCCGAGTGCACGGCCACCGACTCGATCGCGAGTTCGCGGCAGGCGCGGATAATCCGCGCCGCCACTTCGCCGCGATTCGCAACGAGAATTCTCCGAAACATCCCTAACCCTCCGAGTCGCGCTATCGCCTTTCGGCCGGGTCAGGCATCCAACCTCGGCACGGCCTTGTGGCCATAGAAAATCAGACCCGCCTCCCCATCCGAGGAGATGCGACGGAACTCGAGACGCACCGGCATTCCGATTTCGATCTCGTCGGGATCAGCGACATCGCCGATCTGGACCATCAGCCGGACCCCATCCATCACCTCGACGATCGCGACGGGCAGCGGGGTCTGTTCGGTGAATCCCGCGGGCGGCACCCGCACCACCGTAAAGGTCACGACCTTACCCTCGCGGGGCAGAACGAGACTCTCGAAGGTCCTCGCGCCACACTTCGAGCACGTCACCCGCGGCGGATAATGGATCTTGCCGCACACCGTGCACTTCTCCGCCTCGAGGCGGTAACGCTGCGGAAACTCGCGCCAGGATCGACCCGGGGAAATCATGAAGCCACCTCCAGAATGTGAACGATCGAGCTCCCACCGGAGCCTCCCATGTTCTGCGCAAGACCGGTCTTCGCGCCCGCAACCTGTCGGTCGCCGGCCTCGCCACGCAACTGGGTGGCGATCTCCGCCACCTGAGCAACACCGGTGGCGCCCACCGGGTGGCCCTTGGACTTGAGACCGCCCGAGGTGTTGACCGGGATCTTCCCGCCGATGGCGGTGAGCCCGTCCTCGGCGGCCTGAGCACCCTTGCCTGGTTCGAAGAGACCGAGGGCCTCGGTCGCCATAATCTCGGCGATGGTGAAGCAATCGTGGACCTCGACCACATCGAGGTCTTCCGGTTTCTTACCCGCCATGGCGTAGGCCCGATCGGCTGCAAGACGAACCGCTTTGAGTTCGGTGAGATCTTCCCGGTTGGCCAGGCTGATGGTGTCGGTCGCGAGCCCCGATCCGGAGATCTTGACGATGGGCCGATGACCGGCCAGTTTCTCGGCCTTCTCGACCGTGGTCAGGACCAGTGCCGCCGCACCGTCGGTGACCGGCGAGCAGTCCATGAGCCGCAACGGATCGGCGACCATCGTCGAGGCGAGCGCGCTCTCTATCGTTAGTTTGAGATGGTACTGAGCGTGGGGGTTGAGCAGGCCGTTGGCGTGGTTCTTGACCGCCACCGCAGCGAGCTGCTCGACGGTTGTACCAAATCGCTGCATGTGGGCCCGCGCCAACATCGCATACAGACCCGGGAAGGTGATTCCGTGGAACCCCTCCCACTCCTGATCGGCGGCGGTGCCCAGGGCGTAGGTAGCATCAGCGCCGTCCACGTCGTTCATCTTTTCGACACCCGTGACCAGCACGGTGTCCGACAGACCCGAGGCGATCTCGGCAAAGCCGGTCCTCAATGCGAGTCCACCGGACGCACAGGCCGACTCGACCCGCGAGGCGGCCGTCCCCGCCATCCCCAGCTCATCGGCGAGCAAGGAAGCGAGGTGTTCCTGTCCGACAAAGAGACCGGGCGACATGCACCCGATCGTGATCAGATCAATCTTCTGGACTTCAGCATCGGCCAGTGCGGCAAGTGCCGCCTCGGCCCAGATCGTGCGGAGGCTCTTGCCCCACAACTCGCCGAAATCCGTCATTCCAACTCCAACGACAGCTACGTCTCGCATCACCACCTCCTACTCGGCCATGCGGATCTTGCCGCGGAGCTTGGCGTAGGTGCCGTAGTCCACGTAGATCTGGTTTTCATCGAGCTGCGGTCGGGTCCTCGCCGCGAGGTCGCGAACCTCCTCGACGCGGTCCGTGACGCGAAGGACAAACGAATCCGATCCCGCGCCGGACCCGAAGGACGTGATCAACACCAGGTCTCCCGGTTTGGCGATGTCGAGCACCGCGGTCAGACCGATGGGCGACGCCCCGGAGTAGGTGTTCCCGAGCCACGGCGACAACCAGCCGGTCTCGAGCTGCTCGTTGGTGAAGCCGAGCTTCTTACCCACCCGCATGGGGAACTTGCCGTTTGGCTGGTGAAAGATGGCGTGAGCGAAATCGCCGGGTTTGAGCCCGTTTTTTTCCATGATGCCCTTCGCCGAGCTCATGGTTGTTCTGAAATACGCCGGTTCGCCGGTGAACCGGCTGCCGTGGCGGGGGTAGTGCATGTACTCGCGGCGCCAGAAATCTGGCGTATCGGTTGTCCACGAGTAGGTGGCCAGGATTTCGGCCAGGTTGCGGTCGTCGTCATCGCCGAAGATGAACGCCGCTGCACCGGCCGCAGCCGAATACTCAAGGGCGTCTCCGGGAGCCCCCTGCGAGGTGTCGGCGCCGATTCCGATGGCGTACTTGACCTCACCGGCGCGGACCAGCGCCTGGGCAACGAACATGCTCTCGGTGCCCGCCTTGCACGCGAACTCGAAGTCGGCGATATGGATGTCCGGGGTGGCGCCGATCGCCTCCGCGACGATGGTTCCCGACGGCTTCACCGCATACGGGTGCGACTCCGAACCGACGTAGAGAGCGCCGACCTCGACCGGGTCGACACCACCGGATCGGGCGAACGCATTGCGCGCCGCTTCGACCGACATGGTCACCGTGTCCTCATCTGCACCCGGAACCGATTTTTCGTGCAGTTGCAAACCCCGCTTGTAGGACGGGGCGTCAGCCCCCCATACCTTGGCGATCTCCTCGAGCTTGATCCGACGCCTCGGAATGAACGCGCCGTAACCGACGATGCCGACACTCATAGAATCCTCCATTCGCTTGGCCTGAGATGAGCGATTCTCGGCGGCGAACCGCACCATTGAGAATCGCTCACACGAGGTCCCATAATCTTCATCGGGCCCGCAGACCCGCAACGAGTGTATTGACGGTGATCTCAGCGACTTCCTGCGCATTGAGCGGGCCATCCGGCTGATACCACCGGGCGATCCCGTTGAGGGCCCCGGCGATGGTGAAGGCCGCCATCTTCGGGTCGCACTCGGCGATCGCACCCTGGCGAATCCCCTCTTCCACAAAGGTGCGGAACCGGCGATCGATTGCGGACTTGATCTCTCGGACTTCAGTGCGCATTTCCGGGCCCAAACAGGTGTCTTCCAGCAGCGCCACGTTCTTGACGAAATCCGTCGTCATGAGTTCGGCATACCTGCGCATGAACTCGGCCAGCTTGTCGAGACCCACCAGATCCGAACCATCGACCTCGTCGGCTGCCTCGGCAAGAGCACCGCATCCGGCGCGGAAGGTCTCGGTGAGGATCTCGTCCTTGTTCGTGACGTAGTAGTAGACCGTCGGTTTCGTGACGTTGAGCCTCTTGGCGATCTCATCCAGAGTGGTGTTGTGGAAACCGCGTGCGTTGAACTCCTGTGCCGCCGCCAGCAGTACGGCCTCTCGCTTGAGCTCACGCAGTTGCTCCCGTTCGCGAGTACGCTCCTCCGCGGTCTTCCAGGGAGAACCCTTGCTCGTGGCGTGTGGTTTCGCTGCGATGACGACCTCCTGTTTTCGAAGGTTGCGGCGCCGGGGACACCGACAGTGTGATTCAACTTCAAGGTACTATACAGATCCCGGAGTATGCTTGTCTACTCTTGAGTAAAGAACAACAGTCGCGCATCCGACGCGGTTCTCCCATCGCGGTTGGCCGATCCGGCAGCGTGACCTCGACATGGATCCATCGTCGTGGTTGCCCGCGGGAGCCACCCGTAGCATTGTTCGGTTTCGACGTTCCACCGATATTGCGGGACCCACAACCGAACAATGCAACAAGTGGCACCCCGATCAAAGTCATTCCCGCGCAACCCTGAGAGAACGCGGGCTTCTGGCCTACACCGGGCGTGCCGTCCTTGACGTTTTTCCAAGGACGCGCGCTCACGCAACCCTTCGCGCTGCGAAAAACGTCAAGGGGGGCTCCCACGGGTAACCACCTTCCGGTGCGGCTTTACCGGTTCGGAGGGAGGCCGCCGGCGCGCCATCGGCGTGGTCGCAGGCCCTTCAATCATCCCTCTCGCGACCACACCGATGGGGCGACGCTGGGACGCCTCAGGCGGCCCGGAAGGCCGGTGCTCCGGGCCGCCGGGCAACGCGGACCGGGTGTCTGGCTGTCTTTTCGCCGCGTTAAGGTGCGCAGGCACGCTCCCATGGCGTTCCTCGGAGCGCCTGATCGCGGTCGTTTCAGATCAGGCTCCACGGCTCTCCAAGACGTGCTCGAGCAGCTCGGCCCAGGCCTGAACGACCGGTCCCCAGCGGAGTTCAGGGGCGCGTTTCCGCGCACGCTCCCGCAGTCGGGTGGCAACATCGGGATCGAGGACCTCGACCAGGCCTGCTGCAAGGGCATCCGGGTCATTGACCGGACAGTAGATCGCAGCATCGCCACCGGCTTCTTCGAGCACCGGGATGTCCGACGCCACCGCGGGGGTACCGCAGCTGACGGCCTCGGCGAGAGGAAGACCGAAGCCCTCAGCCTCGGACGCCAATGCGAAGACCGCGGCATGCCTCAGCAGGTCGCGAGCATCATCTCGACTGACATAGCCTGCGAGATGGATTCGAGGAGCGAGCGGCGACGCCTTGATCCGGTCGAGGATCGGTTCAGTGTGCCACCCGGTCTTCCCCGCGATGACCAGATCGGGGCCCTCGGCCCGGCCCTCGTTGAGTCGCTCCCACGCCTGGACGAGATCGATGATGCCCTTCCGGGGTTCGATGGTCCCGAGGTGGAGCACGTAAGGCCTGCCGCCGGCGAACCGCTCCCGCGTCCCCACGCCATCATCACCGGTCGGCGCAGGCGAGTACCACTCGTCGACTCCATAGCCGATCCTGACCAGCTTGGACTGCGCCCATGGGAACGCCGACAGGATCTCGTCGCGAGTGGCATCTGATCCCGCAACCACCCTGTTGGCGGTCTTCAGCGACCGCTTCAGGAAGAGCCGGAAGACGGTCCGGTTAGCCACCGTGTGGAGTTGGGGATGGGTCCGCGGTGTCAGATCGTGGACCATGGCCACGGTGGGAATCGAACTGCTCCAGGGCAGGATGGCCAACGACCCGATCCAGATATCCAGCTGGAGCTCCCGAGCGAGCCGTGGAACGGAAGTATTGAGCCACACCGGACCGAGGGTCGGCCACCTCGGTGGCGGCACCACACACAGATTGTTCGGTTCTCCGACCGATTCGCGGCTGACGGCTTTGGACGCCGCGAGGAAGACTCGGTTGATTCCGGATTCAGCCAACCCGCCCATGATCTGTTCGGTCCAGATCCCGACGCCGGTCCTCGGCCCGACCAGCGCTCGGCCGTCACACCCTATATTCATCGGGCCCATCCGCCCTCTGGCCGGCGGCGCGACGGAAAACGTTGGCCGTGGCGGTCGCCGCCCCGTCCCAGGAGAACCTGCGCGCCCGATCCCGACCGAGCGCCTGCAATCTCGCGTGATGATCGGCATCCTCGATGAGTGACGCGGCTCCTGTGGCGATACCGTGCGCGCTCTCGGGATCCACGTAGACACCGGCAGGACCCGCCACCTCGGGCATGGCCGAGCGACCCGAGGTCACTACCGGTGTACCACAGGCCATGCTCTCGAGGATCGGCAGGCCAAACCCCTCGATCCACGACGGGAAGAGCAGGGCGCGGGCCTGGGAGTAGACCGAGGCCATCCGATCGCGGGCGACATAATCGAGGTGGACGATCCGGTTGCGAACCGGAGAGGCTTCCCACTCGGCCTTGATGCTTTCGGTGCGCCAACCCCACCGGCCCGCGACCACGAGCTTGCCCTCGTACCCCCACTCGGCCATGAGCGCAAACGCGCGTAGAACACCGAGGAAGTTCTTCCGAGGCTCGATGGTCGAAACATAGAGCAGATAGTCGTCGGGCAGAGAGTCGTCCCGTTGCACCTGCTCGGCGACCTGGAAGAAATGGGGGTCGAGTCCCTCGTGAATGGTGTGGATCCGGCCAGGTGCAACCCCGAAGTGTTCGACGAGATCGCCAGCCGTGGCGGCCGAAACCGCGATGATCCGTTCCGACCGGCGCAGAGCATCAGGGAACTGCGATTGAAGTTCGCTCAAGGTCTCGGGGGCCACCATCTCCGGTTCCACGGCAAAAGCCAGATCGTGCACGGTCACGACCAGCCGGCGGCCAAAAAACCTCTGACGGCGCGGCGGGAAGAAATTGGCAGCGAAGAGCACGTCATTGCCATCGAGAATGCAGAGAAGCGGCTCTACAAGGCGCCGCAACACCCACATGGAGAAGCCCAGGGGAAAGAGGAATCCGTCGGGGACCTGGTGTGTCCGAAGCCGCATCTTGCGGGTTCCGGGAATCGGTGGCGGTTGTTCACCGGGCGCGAGAAAGGTATGGGCGTAGAGGTTGTAGCGAAGTCCGTCATCCCGTCGATCCAACGCGGCGAGGAGGTTCCACTCATACCACCCGACTCCCGTCATCGTCTCGGCGAAGGGAAAGACATCGACGCCGACCACGACTTCGTCGGTGCCGTAGACCACCCAGTCATAGGTGCGGCGAATTCGGGCGCGAAACGTGCCCAGCAGATCACGCCCCACGTGACCGAGGAAACGCGCGGTGGAGCGGATACTGACCATGAATGCGGATCTTACACCAAACGGCGATCGCCACATCGTGCTCGCTTGTCGGTGCTTGTGTACTGCGTCTGAAATCCGTTCCTTTATCTGGCGAGTCATCCGTGTCGCTAGAAAGGCGCGACGACGCAGTCGTAGTTTGACTACTTCAAGGAGGCGCAACGCAGCCAGCGGCGCGGAGGGCCGTCAGGAAGAGGTAGGGATTTCAGACGCAGTACACTAAGATGACGCCATGGACACGCCCGTCTTGATCGAAGATCACGGACCGCTGCGCCAGCTGACGCTGAACGACCCGAGCCGCGGCAATCCCCTCTCGTCGGAACTCGTCATCTCGCTCACCCAGGCCCTGAAGACCGCAGCCCAGACTCCTGATCTCAGAGCGGTGATCCTCAATGGCGCCGGGCGGCATTTCTCCGCCGGCGCGGATCTCTCCGCCCTCCAGCAGGTCGCGACCGGGAGCGACCCCGAGGGTCTCCGGCGCGACTCCGATTCGCTCCGCGAACTCTTCGAGGTTCTACTCGGCCACCCCAAGATCACCATCGCTGCGGTCCACGGCGCGGCCATCGGTGGTGGCTGCGGTCTCGCCACCGCGTGCGACGTGGTCGTCACCGAGCCACGGGGACTCTTCGCCTACACCGAGGTCACCATCGGCTATGTCCCGGCATTGGTTCTTACCTTTCTCACCCGCCGGGTCCCCGGCCACGTCGCCCGACGCCTGCTGCTCGACCCCGAGCGGATCGATGGCACACGGGCGGTCGAACTCGGGCTCGCCGATGAGCTCACCGACGAAGGACAGGCTCTCGATCGCGCGTCAGAGCTCGGGCTGGCCATGTCGAAGAAGTGCTCGCCCGCCGCAATCGCTGCGACCAAGCAGCTGCTCAACGAGACCGCTCCGATGGACTGGCGCGACGCCCTCGCCCACGCCGCCGATGTCAATGCTTCCCACCGCCTCCATCCCGAGTGCATCCGTGGCGTGACGACGTTTCTCGAACGCAAGACAACTCCGGACTGGCTGGAGGACTAACCTCCAGCCCAGTCAGATGCGAGATACGAGATTCGAGATGGAGGGTGGTGACCTCGTCGTGTGTCGGGTCAAACACGCGTTTCAGTGAATTCCATGGCCTGGAATGGTCGGGAGATCTGGCATCTGGCATCTCGCATCTCGTATCTCGTATCTCGGTGCAAGACCGGAACGACCTACCCCCGCCCCTCCTGGAAGGCGAGGCGAAAGGTCCGCCAGAGGATCTTGAGATCGAGCGCGAGACTCCAGTTCTCGATGTAATAGAGATCGTGGACCACCCGCTGCCGGATGGAGGTGTCGCCTCTGAGACCGTTGACCTGCGCCCACCCGGTGAGCCCCGCACGCACCCGGTGTCGCGCCTGGTACTCGGGATAGCGGTGTTTGAACCGGTCGACGAATTCGGGTTGCTCCGGCCGCGGACCCACCAGGGACATATCACCCTTGATGATGTTGAACAGCTGCGGCAGCTCGTCGAGGTTGTACTTGCGGAGAAACGCACCGATCTTCGTCACCCGCGGATCGTTCGTCCGGGTCCACTCGCCCTGACCCTTGGTGTCGTTGTCGATGCGCATGGAACGGAATTTGTAGAGCTTGAACGATCGCCCGTCCAGACCCATCCTGACCTGGGAATAGAAAGCCGGCCCCGCATCCTTGCGTTTGATCAGCCACGAGATGATGGGGAAGAGCCACCCCACGGCCACCAGGAGGACGCTGGCGCCGACGACGTCGAAAACCCGCTTGACGATCTGATTCCAGCCTTCGAGCGGGATCTGGGTGAGATTGATGATCGGCAGGCCGTCGAGTTCCTCGGTTCCTGCACGCACCACGTAGTACTGAAGGAGATCGGGAATGACTTTAATCTCGACGAGCAACTGGCCGCTCCGTCGGATGAGTTGCACGATCCGGTGGTGCGCGGACATGGGCAAGGCGATCATCACCTGGTCGATGTTGTACTCACCGGCGACTGCCTCGAGGTCATCGGTCGTACCGAGTACCGGTACGCGACGAATCTTCCGTTGCTGTTTCCCCTGGTCGTCATCGAGATATCCGACGATGGAGAAACCGTATTCGCGGTGGGCCTCGAGACTCTCAACGAGGCGTTTTCCGAGCTCTCCGGCGCCGATCACAAGGACCTTCTGAAGATTTCCGCCCGAGCGCCGAACCCGGCGCAGGATGTCGGTGATCAGATACCTGGAAACGCTAACGAAAACGACATCGACAACGGCAAAAATCGGCAGGAAGAGCCGAGAGTAGGTGAAATCCGAAGGCCGGTAGAAGGTCAGAAACGCCGTCAACAGGATCGTCGCCAGCATGACCGCGAGAACCACCCTCAAGAGTTCGTCGAAACGCGACCGCAGGCGACGCCGCTGGTAGAGCCCCTGGAAGTAGAAGACTGTCGGCCACATCACCGCCGTCACGGGGATCAGCTGAAGATACATCTGAAGCGGCGGCATGCCCTTGGTGACCGGATGGACCTGGACGTCAAACCGCAGCCAGTAGGCCACGAGGATGGCGAGAGAGGTGGCGAGGAAATCTCCCACCAACTGCAGCGCCACCTGGATCTGACGTCGGCGTTGGATCATTGCAGGGCCTTGCCGAAACCGAGTCGATCGAGGAGGAATGCGAATCGCACCTTGAATTGATCACGGGAGAAGAACTCGGCGCGGTGGCGGAGAACCTCCGGGTCCCAGACCTTGTCGAGGGCCCGCGCGGTAGCATCAACGAGTGCTTCGAGACCGGACTCCTCGGCGAGCTCGCCCTCGATTCCGGTCCGCACGACATCGGCGGTCCCCGAGGCCGTCAGACCGACCACCGGAGTGCCGCAGGCGAGCGCCTCGACGGTGACCATTCCGAAGTCTTCGATATTGGGAACCAGAACCGCAGCGGCCCTCTGATAGGCCTCGCGGAGTTCGTCCCTATCGAGCCAACCCAGGAAACGCACATCCGGTCCGGCGAGACGTCGCAGCTGCGCCATCCGCGGACCGGTTCCGACGATCTCCAGCGGTCGTCCAAGCCTCTTTGCCACTTCGATCGCAACCTCCACCCTTTTGTACGGAACAAGGGCGGCGACTGTCAGAAGATTGTTCCGGCGCTCGCCTCCCGGCGTGAAGTACTCGGTGGCCACCGGGGGAGGAATCACCTCGGCCTGCCGGTTCCAGTAGTGCTTGATTCTCCAGGCGACGAGTCTCGAGTTAGCGATGAGTCTGTCGACGCGAGCGGACGAAACCATGTCCCACTGGCGGAGCTTGGCCAACCGGCTCTCGACCACGGGCTGGAGCAGCGATGGGATCCGAGCCGTGTAGAGCGATCGTTGGTCCCAGGCATACCGCATCGGGGTGTGGACATAGCTGAGATGGAACGCGCCGGGTGGTGGAATCACACCCTTGGCGACGCAGTGGCTCGTGGAAATCACGAGATCGGCGTCCGGGAAGGTGAAGCTCTCCATGGCGGCGGGCATCAGGGGCAGCAGATACCGCCACTTGCGACCGCCGAAGGACGGCCCCTGCAACCACGATGTCCGGATGGAGCGCTCCTCAAGGGCAGGCATGACCGAGCCTTTTCGGTGCACCAGTGTATAGAGCGGTGCGTCCGGGAAGAGCTTGGCGATCTCATAGAGAACCCACTCTCCACCGCGCATTCCAGTCAGCCAGTCGTGAACCAGGGCGACCCGCACCTCAACCCTCCCCCAATGCCCTTCGATAGGCTTCGACGGTCTTGTCCACCGTACGCTCCCACGTCATTCTTTCGGCCCGCCGGCGACCGGCTTCCACCATTCGCTGCCGCAACGGGTCGTCCACCAGAACCTGCTCGATCGCACCCGCAACCTCGTCAACATCGAGAGGGTTGACCAACCGGGCCGCGTCCTCACCCAGTTCCCGCATGGCGCCGACATTCGAGGTCACCACCGGTAAACCGGCTCCCATGGCCTCGAGCACGGGAAGGCCGAACCCCTCGTACAACGAGATGTGCAGAAGCACCGCTGCCACATGGTACAACGCCCGCAGATGAGACTGGGGAACCCGACCGAGAAAACGCACTCGATCGGTCAGACCGAGACGGTCCGCTCTCGCGGCCAAACGCGACGAGGGCTCAACGCCGCCGACAAAGACCAACTGTCCCGGGATTCGATGACGCCGCACGGCAAGGTGATAGGAGCGCAGGACAACATCCAGGTTTTTGTGTGGTTTGTCGTTGGCGACGACTGCCACCAACGGCGCCTGAAGACCATAGAACTCTTTGAGAGCCTCGACTTCGGCGGGACTCGGACGCGCCCCGAGGCCGGGATCCACTCCATTGGCGACCACGACGAGACGACCCGGGTCGGCCGAAAACAGATTGATGAGGTCGCGCCGCGAGGTCCTCGAGACCGTGATGACCACCCGCGACCGCCTGAGGGCCGACCGCAGCATCACCCGCAGGTAGAAAAGGGCCAGACTCGTCCGCCCACCTGGCGGATAGAAGAGTTGGATCACATCGTGGACCGTCGTCACGATGGGACGTGGCGCGAGTGCCGGAACCACGTAGTGGGGGATGTGGACGAGATCGACACGTTCCCGCCACAGTGCTGCCGGCATCTGAATATGTTCGGCCAACGAATATCCCCCCGCAGATGACGTCAGCACCCGCGCCGAAGGGGCGAGCTCGCCGATGCGGTTTTCGTGGCCGGGGTGGATCACAACCGTGAGATCCACATCCCGACGCTCCTCCAGCCCCGCCAGCAGGGAGCAGAGATACGTGCCGATCCCGAAATCGGTCAACTTGCGAGCGTCAACGGCGAGTTTCACGTTGTCATTGTAGGGAAAAACTCCGAGATGAGAAGGCGATCTCCTCGAATGTCGCTCTTTGTGCCGATTTCGGCTCTCCTTTCGAAGTCCGATCGCTATACTTGAACCCCATGACATTCGGGTGGACATTCCCATTCACGTCGGTTTGGAGATCACGATCGTGACCACCATCGTGATCCCGTCCCTTGGCGGCACCCATCTCACGCACTGTCTCGACGCGGTTGCCGTTCTCGACCCGGCCCCGACTCGGACGGTCGTGGTCTTGTCGGGGACACAGAGCAGACCCGCGGTGCCGAGAAACGTGTCCCTCATTACGACCGGCAAACGGCTCGGCTTCGCGACCGCGGTCAACACCGGCATCGCCGAGACCGGTGCCCAGGGCGAGGACATCGCCATTCTCAACGATGACGCAGTTCCGAGCCCGGGATGGTTGGCCTCGTTGCAGAACGCCCTCGATAACGACTCCTCCGTTGCTTCCGTCCAGGGAACGGTGACCGATTCCGTCGGCGCGACCATCGACGGCCGCGGGATCACCCTCGATCCGTTCGGCCTGCCCATTCAGGTCGATCGCGGCGGGTCACCGGCGCCGGAGCCGCCCACACCTCACCGGATCGTCGCGGTCTCGGGGACGGCATCACTCCTTCGCGCCGAGGCCCTGGTCGATGTGGCCCTCGCCGACGGGTCCATCTTTGACCCTGCATTCGGCAGCTACCACGAAGATCTCGATCTCGGGCTCCGACTGCGGCGTCTCGGGTGGAAGGCCTCGTGGGTGCCCGGAGCATGGGTCAGCCACATCGGTTCGGCGACCGGATTGGGGCTCGGGTGGCGTCACCCCTGGTGGGTGCTCGCCAACCGCTGGCGGGCCCTCGCCGGCAACCTCAGCCCCAACGCGCTCATTCGATCACTCCCCACACTTCTGAGGGGCGAACTCCGCGCCGTCCACACACTGACGAAAGCGAATCCCCGAGCTCTTCCCACCGCAGCCATGCTTCTGACCTGCCTACCATGGCTCGTGACCCGATCCCTATCCCGCCCGAGCCCCGGGCCCCGACTCAACAGACTTCCGGAGGCTGGATTGTGAGAATTCTCTTCCTCACCGACGATCGCCTGGGTTCTTCCATGGCCGGATCAGCGCTCCGAGCCTGGGAGCTTGCCCGCGCCCTCTCGAAATCGGGTCACGAGGTCCGGATCACCGCGGCCCCTGATTCCGAGAAACCCAACGATTCCCCCGTCGAACTCGTTTCATCACCATGCTGGACGTGGGCGGAGGTTGTGGTCGCGCCACCCTGGAGCCTCCACCTTCCGGCCTTCACGGGGAACCATGTTCTGGTGGTGGATGGTGCAACGCCCCTCCTCGCTGAGCTCGATGCCATGCCATCGACCCCGGAGATCCGTCGTCGACGGCGAACCGCCGCCGCTCGACTCCCCCTGGCGACGGCCAGAGCCAACGCGGTCATGGTGGCCGGCGCAGCCCAGCACGACTGGTGGAGAACCTTCCTGAACCGCCGCCCGGATGTCCCGATCCTCGAGGTCCCCTTCGGGATCCAGGATCACGACCCACCCGCGGAATCAGCCGAGATCATCGGTGTGCCGCCGGATTGGTCGGTTGTCCTGTGGTGGGGCGGCGTGTGGCCGTGGCTCGATATCGACACCCTGCTCGCCGCACGGGCACGACTCGGTCGGGTGCCGATCAGCATCGTCGTTCCCACCGCGACTCGACCTGGAGGTTCGCTTGCACAGTTCTCCGCCAACGATCTGAATCGAATGGCGGCCCGATACGCACTTTCGGCGCCGGAGGTGGTCCCCCTCGAACACTGGGCGCCCTATGACGAGCGCCATCTGACCCTCAATCGAGCCGCCGTCATGGCCTTCCTCCACCGCCCGAGCCCCGAGGCGGAGCTGTCCTTTCGGACTCGCGCCATGGACGCCTTATGGTCGGCGACTCCGATGCTCCTGTCGGCCGGTGGCGAGGTCGCACGACTCGCGGATGCGCTCGGCTGGGGCGAGGTGGTCGAACCGGGAAGCCCGGTTGCGGTCAGCGATGCACTGACTCGTCTGCTCCAGCCCGAGGAACAGGCCCGTCGGAAATCAGCGATTCTGGAACACCGCGACCACTGGCGCTGGACGCGGGTCGCCGACCCATTGGTGGAGGCCCTGCCGAGGCTCGCCGATGTTCAAACAAAACCACTTGCGCCAGCGCTGTTGAAATCGGCAACCGCCCTCCTGGGTATCGGCAAAAGGCGGCGGTGAAGGTGAACGTCGCCGCGATTGTGGTTCGCTGGCGCGGCGGCGACGAGGTCGACCGCTGCCTGAGCTCGCTGCTCAGACATGGCGGGGAGCGGCTCGAACAGATCGTGCTTGTGGACTCCGGCTCCGGGGATGGGGGCGCCGCGCACCTGGCTGCGGCTTTTCCGAACATCAAGGTCGTGGCCCTCGAAGAGAACCTGTCTTTTGCCCACGCGGCAAACACCGGCGTCGCCACATCCGCCAGCGATCTGGTGTTTCTCCTCAACCCGGACACCGAGATAGAAGAAGGCTGCGTCGCGACTTTGGTCGAGGCACTCGAGAAACGGCCAAGAGCGGCCGGGGTCGTCCCACTGTTGATCAACCCGGACGGATCCGGACAACACCGGTGGCAACTGCGCCGGTTGCCCACGTTCGGTGACCTGGCAACCGGGCGACCCGGAGCACCTGCGTTTTCAAAGCCACCCACGAGCGAGATCAACGTGGAGCAGCCCGCGGCTGCGGCCTGGATGATCCGACGGGAGGTGTGGCAGGCCCTCCACGGTTTCGACGAGTCCTATGCCCCTGCGTGGTGGGAAGATGTGGACTTCTGCGCCCGGCTCGCGGCGGGACTCGATGATCCTTCTTTTCCTGCGGATGACGGCTTTGTGGTGGTCCCCGAAGCACGAGTGTTCCACGCCGGGGGTTCGAGTGTCGGTGAACTCACGGACGCTGATTTCCTCAAGACATTTCATACCAACTTGATTCAATACGCTTCTCGCCACCATCCGACCCGATGGGCTTCGATCCGTTTCCGCCTGAGGTGCTCTCTCCTTGGAAAGGCGGTTCTACGACCAGCGAGGAGCAGGGCGTTTCTCGAGGCTTGGCGAGAATTAGGCCGACCTTCTGCTGTCTGATCTACGAGAACCTGAAATCCCAAAAAAACGGGATGGTATGTGTCCAGTGGATCGACGAAGATCCCTCCATGCTCTTCCGATCGAGATCTCAACACAGTGCCGGTGAAGCTACAGAACCACATTGGATAGGATTCACCGACGCCGTTAAGATGGGAATTTCCAGACCTCAGCGACGGGTTCGAGCAGTTGAGACACACCGGCGATCTTCGGCGCTCAATGGTCGCAGATCGTCGATGTCGGCAGATGGTCGGCGGTGTGTCATCCAAAACTGGCGCACAATGGCGGGTTTTGGGAATGCGGATCCGTTAGTATCTGATCCGACATTAAGGTTGAAGCCATCGATTCGTTCACCAAGGTGAGGGAGGGCACTCATGGACCGATATCTCAGTCCTGACCATGGTTTTCACCCTCACGTCCATTGGACGGCAAGGTAATCACTTCCATGACTCACACCGGTATGGAGACGATCACGGATTCCGATCGGATCCATGACGAGGAGATCGATCGATCGCAGCACCACCTGGAGGGAGTTTCCAGGACATTTGCGTTCACCATCCCCCAGCTCCCCGCCGACCTGCGGGAGACCGTCACCAACGCATACCTGCTGTGCCGAATCGCCGACACGATCGAGGACGATCCCCAACTCGATGCAGACGCCAAAGACTCATTCCACCAGCGGTTCCTCGCTGCGGCGACCGATGGAAACGGCACCGAAGACTTCGCCCGAGATCTCGGATCGGCGATTGTTCCAACCACCCTCCAGGCGGAACAGGATCTGATCCATGATTGCCCTCGGGTCCTTCAGGTGACTCACGGTTTGAACGAGCGGCCTCGACTGGCGGTACTCAGCTGTCTGTCGACCATGAGCCACGGGATGGCACGTTTTGCCCGCAGCCGCAGCCGCAGAGGTCTGGCGGATGTGGCCGAGTATGAAGAGTATTGCTACTACGTCGCCGGGGTGGTCGGTGAGATGCTGACCGAAATCTTCTGTGATTATTCGCCAAAGATCGACGCCGCACGGTCCGAGTTGGAACAGCGGTCCGTTGCCTTTGGTCTGGGCCTCCAGATGACCAATATCCTCAAGGACATCTGGGACGATTGGGAGCACGGCGCCTGTTGGCTTCCCAATGATGTCTTCGCCATGCAAGGGTTCGATCTGCAGAACCTCGAACCACCGCTCGGCGACGAGAGTGCGGCCTTTGCCGCCGGCGTCCAAAACCTTGTCGGAATTGCCCACGACAACCTCCGCCAGGCCCTGGACTACACTCTCGCCATCGACCGAAGCGAGGTGGGTATCCGGAGATTTCTCATCTGGGCCACCCTCCTGGCAACATCGACCCTGAGGAAGATCTCCGCACAGCCCTTGTATTCAGAGGGCACGGAGGTTAAGGTTTCGCGTCGACGGGTGGCCGCGATCGTCGCGCTATCCAATACAATGATCCGCAGCAATTTCGGGCTCACCGCCCTCTTCAATGCCAGCGCCCTCGGGTTGCCGAAAAAGCATAGGGAGGGCTCGACCGCCGCCTGAAAGGAAAGCAGCGAACCTTGAGCAAATCCGTTTTCCCATCGTTCCACAAGCTGTCGGTCCAGGAACGGGTCCGCACCGTTCGCGATCGTGGCCTGCTCTCGTCGCAGGATTACAGGGCCCTGCTCAAGGGCGAATCCATCCTCGATGTCAACGGCGCCGACAACATGATCGAGAACGTCATCGGCGTCATGGGTCTGCCCATCGGTCTGGGCGTCAACTTTCTCATCAACGACAAGGACTACGTGGTTCCGCTGGCCGTCGAGGAACCCTCCATCGTCGCCGCACTCAGCTTTGCCGCGAAGACCGCCCGCGCCAACGGGGGCTTTACCTCCTGGAGCGACGAGCCCATCCTGATCGGTCAGATCCAACTGGTCGATGTTCCCAACACCAACAAGGCCCGTCGGATCCTCGAGCAGCGCAAAGATGAGGTCATCAACCTCGCCAACAGCCTCCACCCACGGATGGTGGCCCGTGGCGGCGGCGCCGTCGATCTCGAAATCATCCTCCATCCGGCCACCAACGACACCGTCGAGATGCTCGTGGTTCATCTGCTGGTGGACACCCGAAACGCCATGGGCGCCAACCTGGTCAACACCATGTGCGAAGGGGTCGCCTCGTTCATCGAGAGCCTCACCGGCGGCAAGGTCTTTCTCCGCATCGTGTCGAATCTCGCCGACCGTTCCCTCGTCGGCGCCAACGTCACGATCCCGATCGACCAACTCGCCAGCAACGGTTACGACGGCGAACAGGTCCGCGACGGCATCGTCATTGCCAGCCAGTTCGCGGCGGTGGACTCCCACCGTGCCGCAACCCACAACAAGGGGATCATGAACGGCATCGACGCCGTGGCCCTTGCCACCGGCAACGACTGGCGCGCGGTCGAAGCCGGGGCCCACGCCTATGCGGCCCGCGGCACCCACTACACCTCGCTGTCCAAATGGACCCGCGGCAAGGACGGTTCCCTTGTCGGCACGATCGAGCTCCCCCTGAGGGTCGGAATCGTCGGCGGGCCACTCCAGTCCAATCCTTCGGTTTCCATGAATCTCCGAATGGCGCGGGTTGAGACCTCGCGAGAACTCGCCGAGGTCATGGCATCGGTGGGTCTGGCGCAGAACTTCTCGGCCCTGCGCGCCCTCGCCACCGAAGGGATCCAACGCGGTCACATGACGCTCCACGCGAGAAGCGTCGCCACCGCCGCCGGAGCCGAACCGGCGATCTTCGACACCGTTGTCGAGGAACTCGTCGAGTCCGGCGAAATCAAGATCTGGAAGGCCGAGGAGATCGTCGAGAGCGTCAAGCAACGGGCCGGCACGTCCATGCCTTCTGAGGAGCGCGACGAACTCTCGGCCGGCCACGGAAAAATCATCCTCTTCGGTGAGCACGCGGTGGTCTACGGCAGTCGCGCCATCGCCGCCCCGGTGCCGCTCGCCGTTCGGGCGCGGGTGGTGGACGAGACCGACGGCGTCTGGCTCGTCGTGCCCCGATGGGGCGTCGAACAACGGCTGCGGATGGATCCGGAAAAGCAACGGTCTTTTGAAGTGCCGGCAGCACTTGTCCTCCGCGAACTCGGCCTCACTGAACGCCCCATGCGGATCGAGGTCTTCTCCGAGATGCCGAGGGCCATGGGTTTGGGCGGATCGGCAGCGGTTGCGGTGGCCATCATCCGCGCCATCGACCACCACTTCGAACTCAGGCTCTCCGACGAAGAGGTCAATGCACTGGCCTACCGTTGTGAGTGCGTCGCTCACGGCACACCGTCCGGCATCGACAACACCGTCGCCACCTTTGGCCAGCCCCTTGTCTACCGAAAGGGCGACCCGCCCGAGATCCACTCGCTTGGTTTCCCCGAGCCCCTCACCTTTGTCATCGGAATGACCGGGATCGAAAGTCTGACCGCAAAGATGGTCGCCAGGGTTCGCGAGGGACGGGAGCGGAACCGCGATGTCTACGACACCGTCTTCAAGGGGATCGACGCGGTCACCGGCCAGGCCCTTGAAGCGATCAAGAAAAGTGATCTCGAACGCCTCGGTGAGCTGATGAACGTGTGTCAGGGCCTGCTCAACGGACTTCAGGTCTCGAGCTGGGAGCTCGAGGAGATGATCCAGATCGCCCGGGAGAACGGCGCCCTCGGCGCCAAGCTCACCGGCGGCGGTGGAGGCGGTTCCATGATCGCGTTGTGCCCCGACGATGCCGCCGCGGTTATGCAGGCCATGCGGGAAGCCGGGTATCAGGCCATGGAAGTCTCGATTGGCTGAACCGTCCACACCCGACCACCACGAGGTGGTTTCGAGCGAGGATGAGCCGCTCATTCTGGTCGATGAGGCCGACAACGAGATCGGATTCCTCTCCAAGGGTGCGTGCCACGACGGTGACGGCGTCCTTCACCGCGCGTTTTCCATCTTCATCTTCAACTCTTCCGGGGAGCTTCTCCTTCAGCAACGAAGTGCGGACAAGAGGTTGTGGCCACTCTTCTGGTCCAACACGTGCTGCAGCCACCCGCGACGCGGGGAAACCATGGAGATCGCCACCGAGCGCCGACTCGCTCAGGAGCTGGACATGGCCGGTGACTTCCGCTACCTCTTCAAGTTCCAGTATCTGGCGCCCTTCGGCGAACTCGGTTCAGAGCACGAACTGTGCTGGGTCTTTGCCGGAACCAGCAACGACGATCCCCGACCCAACGCCAACGAGATCGCGGACATCCGCTGGATCAGCCCGGCTGATCTCGATCGCGAGATCGAAACCCGACCCGAAACGCTCACCCCATGGCTCGCCATGGAATGGCCCAGGGTCAAGACGCTGTTGGCCGAGACAGACATCCAATCCAAGGGAGAGTGATGGGCATTCCTCTGATCCAACAGTTCCGCATCGGCGGCTACTTGATGAAACAGCGTCTCATGAGGCGGGAACGCTACCCGCTGGCGATGATGCTCGAGCCGCTCTTTCAGTGCAACCTGGCCTGTGCCGGTTGCGGCAAGATCGACCACCCCGACGAGATCCTCAAGAAACGAATCGGCGTCGAGGAAGCGTTGGCCGCAGTGGACGAGTGCGGCGCTCCCGTGGTCTCCATCCCGGGCGGCGAACCGCTTCTCCACACCGAAATGCCCGAGATCGTCCGTGGTCTGGTTGCCCGCAAGAAGTTTGTCTACCTGTGCACAAACGCGCTGCTCCTGGAACGGAAGATCGACGAGTACGAGCCGTCGGTCTATCTCACCTTCTCGGTTCACCTCGACGGCAATCGTGAGCGCCACGACGCCTCGGTCTGCCGTGAAGGAGTCTACGACCGGGCGGTGAAGGCCATCAAGCTCGCCCTCGCCAAGGGCTTCCGGGTCACCATCAACTGCACCCTCTTCACCGGCGAGGATCCCGATGAGGTCGCCGAGTTCTTCGATGACGTCATGGAGATGGGTGTCGAGGGGATCACGATCTCCCCCGGTTACAGCTACTCTCGCGCACCGCGCCAGGATGTTTTCATGAACCGGCGTGAGAGCAAAGAGCTCTTCCGCGAGATCTTCAAACGAGGTGAGGACCGGAAAACCAAGTGGGCTTTCAACCAGTCGTCGCTCTTCCTCGATTTTCTCGCCGGCAACCAGGACTACCAGTGCACCCCCTGGTCCAACCCGACCTACAGCATCTTCGGTTGGCAGAAACCCTGTTATCTGCTGGCAGATGAGGGCTATGCCGAGACTTTTGCCGAGTTGATGGACGAGACCTCCTGGGAGAACTACGGCGCCGGCCGCAACCCCAAGTGCGACAACTGCATGGCCCACTGTGGTTATGAGGGGACGGCGGTGGATGACACCTTCGCCAATCCGCTCAAGGCCCTCAGGGTGTCGCGCAAGGGACCGAAGACGACTGGGCCGATGGTCGAGGAACCGCCGATCCAGTACCTCGACGATCATCGAGATCCGAAGAAGCTGCCGATCAAGCAGACGGGGTGAATCCTGGGACGTACCAGGTTTTGACGACATCGATTCGTCAAGGCGACCGGGACCTTTACGATTTCGGTTCGTAAGTTGTGAGTCGTCAATCGTAAGTCGTGAATCGTAAGTCGTGGTCAGCGTCACAGGAACGATCTCCGACTTCGTGGATCGGTCGTGGCTTCCGAGACGGTCCAATTGAAACACGGAGATCACGGAGAACCACGGTGCCTCCACGGGGTTTCGATCCAATAAACCCATCGCAATTGAGGAACTGGGGTGCGGACAATCTGCGATGACTCAATCAGGCATCTCTGTGGCTTCCCCGTGGTTCACCGTGTACTCCGTGTTTCAACACACCGCTGAAACCACCACAACCGATCTACGAAGTCGGAAGAAGCCCCGACATCGAGGCCCCACTTTCAAGTGCGATGCTTTGCGATGGTCTTTGTGATCTTCGTGCGCTTTGTGTTTCAAATATGTCGTCTCACTGACAACACCGATCCACAAAGGCCATCCGCTCCATGGGCAGCGCCACGGCGTAGAGCGTGAGTCGTGAGTCGTGAGTCGTCGGCGAGGCGAACCTGATAGATGTTGCCTCTTCGAGAGTCGATCCTGCCAGACTCAACAACCTCCTACACGAAGTTCCCTCGCCCTTCCGGAAACCAGGGAACTACTTACGACTCGCGACTTACGACTTACGAACCACCGCCATCGAAAGACCGGTAAACCGTTCCGGCTATGGATCCTTCGAAGGATCTACCAAAGTCTGCTTCTTCACCTGCTCCCTGGTGAACCCCGGGGCCAACGCCTGAGCGATGTAGCCCGACGCGATCCACTTCGGGAAGGTGATTTCCCGTTTCCCCTTGGCGAGAGCGACCATGATGGCGTCCACCAGATCCCCGGGTTCGGCCATCTGGCGTCTGGCGACCTGCGGAAGGCGTTCGAGTGCCTCTTCGTCAAAGAACGGCGTTCGAATGGCGCCGGGACAGACCGTGAGGATGTGGACCCCGGCATCCTCCACCTCGAGGGAGAGCGATGACGCGAGACCCACCATGGCATGTTTCGAAGCGGCGTAGATGGTCTCGTCAGCCGGAGCGATCTTCCCCGCCACCGAGGCGACAAAAACCAACCATCCCGATCCCCGTTCGACCATGGCCGGCAGCAGCGCCTTGGTGAAATAGAGGCTCCCCATGAAGTTGACCTGCATGAGGTCTTCCATCTCCTCGATCGTCCAATCGAGGAAGGGCCTGTGATGACCGAAACCGGCGTTGTTGACCAGCACATCGACGCCACCCAAGACCTCGGATGCACCCTCGGCGGCCGCCAACGCCGATTCGCGGTCACTCACATCACAGGGAATGACATCGGCCTGGCCGCCACCGCCGCGGATCTCGGCCGCCACCGCCTCGAGCTCGCGCTCCCGCCGGGCCACGAGGGCGATCCGCGCGCCCGCCGCGGCCATCCTCAGAGCGAGGAGACGCCCGATCCCGCTCGACGCTCCCGTGATGACGACGTTCAGCCCTGCATATTCGGTCAGACGGGTCATGGGTCCTCCATCAGTCGTCAACGGCCAGCGGAACAAAGTCGAACTTCTCCACATCCACGAGACCCTGGTCGGTGAGCTTGAGGGTCGGGATGACCTCGAGGGCGACAAAGCTCAGCGCCATGAGCGGATCCGCGTGATCCGCACCACAGTCCATCGCCGCCCTCGAAAGAGCATCGAGCTGAACACGAACCTCCGCCAATGACAGCTCCGACATGAGTCCGGCGTAGGGCAGCGGCAACTCGGCGAGCACATTTTCGCCGCGGGTCACGACCGCACCGCCACCCATGCGAACGATCTCGGCAGCCGCGGTCTTCATTGAGATATCGTCGCCGCCGGCGATGATGAGGTTGTGGTGATCGTGGGCGATGGTTGCTGCGATGGCGCCATCGATGGTTCCGAGCCCCTTGAGGAAACCGAGACCGACATTGCCCGTCCCACGGTGACGCTCGATCACCGCCAGTTTGACGATTCCCCGATCACGATCCGCCACGAGCACACCATCTTCGGCCGGCAAACGGTCGATGATCTCTTCGGTCACGATCTGACCCGGCACCAGGGAGATGATCCTCACCGCGGATTCCGGATCGGCAATCCGCAGATCGAGATCTTCGAGATCCACCTGCGGTTCCTTGGCAACGGCGCTTCCATCGACCAATGGAGGCGCCCACGATCCCACCGTTTCACCGTTGCGAGCCACCTCTTCTCCAGCCACAAAGACCCACTCGGCGCAAAAGCCCTCGAGGCTCGAACAGATGACGATATCGGCACGCCGACCCGGCGCCACAGCCCCGCGATCGCCGAGATCGTATGCCTCGGCGATGTTGATGGTCGTCATCTGGATCGCGGTGACGGCGTCGAGACCGGTGGCCACCGCCAACCGAACAAGGTGGTCCATGTGGCCGTCATCGAGGAGATCGTGGGGATGGCGGTCATCGGTGCAGAATCCGCATCGCCGGCTGTTGGCGGCCGTCACAACCGGAAGCAGATCCACCAGATTGCGGGCGCCGGTGCCTTCGCGGAACCAGACCCGCATCCCGAGTCGCAGCTTCTCGAGGGCCTCATCAGGGGTGATCGTTTCGTGGTCCGTCCCCACCCCGGCCGCCACATAGGCCTGGAGCCAATCGCCCGTCAGACCGGGCCCGTGGCCATCGACGGGCTTGCCGGTGAAGACATCCATCTTGGCGTGAACACCGCTGTCGCCAAGAACACAGCCCGGGACATTCATCACCTCGGCTAGACCGATCACCCTCGGGTGCCCGGCGAGCCCGGCGAGATCCTCCGCATCGAGCTCGGCGCCGGCCGTCGCCAGATGAGTCGCCGGAACACAGGACGGCGCCATCACCATGATCTCCAGCGGCAACCCCTCCGACCCGGTGAGGATCCACTCGACTCCCTCGATCCCGGAGACGTTTGCGACTTCGTGAGGATCGGCCACCACCGTCGTGGTCCCACGAGGCACCACCGCCCGGGCGTACTCATAGGGCGTGACCATGGAGCTCTCGAGGTGAACGTGAGCATCCATGAGACCCGGTACGAGGATCCGGCCACCCGCGTCGATGACCCTCTCCGCCTCACGGGGCGGACCCACCGAAGCAACGACACCGTCGACCACCGCCACATCGGCTTCGATCACCGCGCCGGTGAAGACATCGACGACCCGGCCGCCGCGAAAGACCAGATCGGCCTTCGCATCACCCCGGGCCACCGCAAGCAGACGCTCCTGCATGATCAACTCCTCCGGCCGGCGCTGCCGGTCATCGTTCACGTCCTGCCGCCGGCGCTCTGGCGAGATCCGGACCTGCCAGCGACCACAGCCGACGCATGGATCGGGCCGCCGCCCGGGTCGAACCAGCTAAACGCACCAGATCCGGCCAAATCCACGGGCTCAGGGCGAGTCTCGCGATCGCAGAGGGTCTCAGTCGACCATCTTCACCACTGCTCGCCGTCACGGTGGGCGGGAGACTCATCGAGGCCGTATCCGTCACGACCCGCACCGCGAGCCAAGGCAGCCCGGATTCTTTGGCGACGGTGGCGATCGCAGCGGTCTCCATGTCCACGACGCCGGCGCCCCACTGATCCCATATTTCGCGTTTTTCTACCACCGAAGAGACGACCTCGTCGCTGTGAAAGAGCGGCCCGGTGGCCACCTGCACCCGACCGTCAAGCTTGGTCTCGAGGCGACGCCGCCACTCAACGTCAGACGCGATCACGTCGCCGTCCGTCTGAAGGACGGAATCGGCAAGCACCACGTTCCCCGCTTCGAGCGCCGGATCGAGCCCGCCGGCAACACCCCACGAGACGAGTCCATCGACGCCACGCGCCACGAGCTGACGCGCCGAAATCTCGGCCCGTTCACGACCCATCCCGCCGACAATGACTTCGATATCCGTCGAGTCGCCCAGCCAGCGGCACTCCATCTCCAACGCCGTGACGAAACCGACCCTGGGATGGTCGATGTTCATCCGCGCCCAGACTTTCCGATGAGGTGATTCCTGTAACGGGCGAGAGCCCACAGCGGGAAGAACTTCGCGTAGCCGTGGTAGAGCAGATAGAAGACCCGCGGAAAGCCCGGCGCATTGAAGAACCGATCCCGCCAGCTCCCGTCCTCGCCCTGGGTCGCCATGAGGTATTCGGCGCCCCGCCGAACCTCTTCCGAGTCCGACTCGCCGGCTGCCATCAGCCCGAGCATGGCCCACGCGGTTTGGCTGGGCGCGCTAGGGTCACCGGCGCAGGCCCGCTTCGGGTCGAGGTAGCTGTCGTTGTCCTCGCCCCAACCGCCGTCAGCGTGCTGGACCGACGTGAGCCACTTCACCCCGCGCCCGATCATGTCGCCGACATCCTCGGTGCGGATGTTCTCGAGGGCCGAAAGCACCGACCAGGTTCCATAGATGTAGTTGGTGCCCCAACGCCCGAACCACGAACCATTGGATTCCTGCTCGTTGCGCAGATAGTCCAGGGCCCGGCGAAGCGTCTGAGCATCCCCTTCCCGTTCCAGCTGACCAAAAAGCGACACGCAGCGCGCGGTGACATCGCTGGTCGGCGGGTCGAGTAGGGCCCCGTGGTCGGCGAAGGGGATCTCGTTGAGAGTGTAGTGGGTGTTGTCGGAGGCAAAGGCCGCGAGCCCACCGTTTGATGACTGCATCCCGGCGAGCCAGTTCGCGGCACGATCGATGGCGGGAGCGAACCGATCCCGATCCACTGATTTGTGCATGGCCCAAGCCACCACCGCGGTGTCGTCGAGATCGGGGAAAAAGTCGTTTTCGTACTGGAAGGCCCAGCCGCCCCCGGCGAGCTTGGGGTGGTTGTTCTGCCAGTCGCCGGGTTCGTCGTTGAGCTGCCGCTCCGCGAGCCAGCTCAGCGCCCGATCGATCTCCAATCGATTGGACTCCCGCCCTTCTTCGAGCAGAGCCAGACAGGCGAGACCCGTGTCCCAGACCGGAGAGACGCACGGCTGACAGTAGGCCGCGTCGTCATCGATGACCAGGAGATCCTCGATGGCCTTTCGAGCCCTGGTCATCACTTCGCCATCGGGATCGTGGCCGAGGAGACCGAGCGCCATGGAAGCGTTGATCATGGCCGGGAAGATCGCCCCGAGACCACCCTCGTTGCACCGGGGAACAAACCACGCCTCGGCCTTGGCCAGTGCCTTTCGACGGATGGCGCCCGGAATCAGCCTCTCGAAGGGTCGGGCGGTCCGCTCCACCGCGAGAATCAACCGGTTGAGGATCGATCGAACCGGGAAGTAGTCACTTTCCTTTTCGGGATCGACGGTGAAGAGCTCGCGCACACCGATGCCATCCGGGTTCACGGCCTGTGCCTTGTGAGCGTAGATCACGAAAAGCGGAACCATCACGCAGCGTGACCAGTAAGCCACCTTGTCGATGTGGAAGAAGAACCACCGCGGCAAGAGCATGATCTCGGGCGGCATGAACGGAACCCCGCGCCAGGGAATCTGGCCAAAGACCGCCAGGGCGATCCGGGTGAAGACATTGGCTCGCGCCGCGCCGCCCCTCGCCAACAGCGCCTCGCGGGCGCGCCGCATGTGGGGGGACTCCGAATCGTCGCCCATGAGTTTGAGCGCGTAGTAGGTCTTGACGGTGCAACTGATGTCCAGATCTCCGCCCGGGTAGAGCGGCCAACCGCCGTGATCTTCCTGCCGAGACCGCAGATAGTTGGCGATCTTGACTTCCAGCTCGGGCCGACGTTCGCCGAGGTATCGGAGAAAGAGCACGTACTCGGCCGGGATCGTGCAATCGGCTTCAAACTCGTAACACCAGTGACCATCCGGACGCTGTGCCGCGAGCAGGTCCTGCCGGGCCCGTTTGACGGCCTGGGTCAGACCGGATCCGACGTGTTTTTGAGTCTCTACGGTGACGGCGATGGCCATCTCCCCGATACCTCCTCGACGGTGTCGTTCGCTGGTAGCGATTCTACGCAATCCAACGCCATCGTGCCGCGCTTGGGCTTGACCTTGAAGGGTTCTGGTGTAGGCTCTCTCCGTTATGGCGAGGGTCCACAGAAACACTGTCATCATTGGCACCGGCAAGGCGATTCCAGCTATTGTCGTGCCCAATAGCGACTTTCTCAACAACGAATTCTATTTGGACTACGGCCAGCCCGTGGATCCGGCGACCAACGAGAAAGTCATCGAGAAGTTCCACAAGATCACGGACATCAGCGAGCGCCGCTATGCCGAGGACGACCAGGTGGCCTCGGATCTCGCATCGGAGGCCGCGACCGCTGCCATCGAAGATGCCGGGATCGATCCGGAGAGCCTCGACTACATCGTGGTCGCCCACAACTTCGGCGATATTCAGGTCGAGAACTACTACAGCGACTTCATGCCGAGCCTTGCCGCCAGGGTCAAACAGAGCCTCGCCATCGCGAATCCCTCGTGCAATGCCTACGACGTGCCGTTCGGCTGCCCCGGATGGGTCCAAGGGGTCATCCAGACCCACTACTTCCTGCAATCCGGCGACGCCAATCGCGCCTTGATCATCGGCGCCGATACCCTCTCGCGGGTGGCGGACCCCCACGACCGCGACGGCATGATCTACTCCGACGGCGCCGGCGCCGCGGTGATCGAAGCCCGGAATGAGAACGAAAGGGTCGGAATCCTGGCCCACGCCATGCGGTCGGACACCATCGAGCACGCCCGACTGCTCTGGATGGGGCGTTCCTACAAAGAGGGTCACGCGCCGGACCGCCTCTTCATCAAGATGCACGGTCGCAAGCTCTATACCTACGCCCTGAGCCATGTCCCCGGGGTGGTCAAAGAGAGCCTGGACCGAGCAGGGCTGGGTCTCGAGGATGTGTCGAAGGTCTTTCTCCACCAGGCCAACGCCAAAATGGACGAGGCCATCGTTTCGCGCCTCTTCCGACTCTACAAGGCCGGCACCCCCGACACCGACTCCATCATGCCCATGTCCATCGCCAAGCTCGGCAACTCGTCGGTAGCCACCGTGCCGACCCTGCTCGATCTCGTCATCAAGGGCGAACTCGGTGAGCACGAGGTGAACTCCGGCGATATCGTCGTCTTTGCCTCCGTGGGCGCGGGAATGAACGTCAACTCCATCGTCTACCGCTGGCCCTGATACCCGCGTCCACACCCCTGGCCGAGACCATCGCCGCCTCCGCCTCCGCCTCCGCCTCGATCCCGATCCCGCCACCGTAACCGCTGCCCGTGACCGAGTCCGCCGCAGCACCCGACCACGCGGGAAACACCCTCCCCCGGGGCGTGCCGGGCACGCCATTGTGCCGCGACGGACTTCCGGCAACGCGGTAGGCTCCACACTATGGTGCTGCCGGGCAACCCTCGCGGTAGAGCGTTCCGGTGCACCTCTCCCAGCTTCAAAGGAGGCCGCCGGCGCGCGAGCAGCGTGGTCGCAGCCCTTCCACTTTTCCACCGCGCGACCGCGCTGCTCGTGCGACGCTGGGACGCAGGGCGCGACCCGGCGTCCCAGAAGGCCGAAGCTGACGGCAGCCCGCACCCGCAACCGCATCCGCAACCTCTCCCAAGCACACCGGAACCCCGCTCACCGGGGCGTGCCGGGCACGCCATTGTGCCGGAACGACCATCCAGCAACGCGGTGGGCTCCACACAATGGCGCTGCCGGGCAACCCTCGCGGTAAAACGTCCCGGTGCACCTCTCCCGGCTTCAAAAGAGGCCGCCGGCGCGCGAGCAGCGTGGTCGCAGCCCTTCCACTTTTCCACCACGGGACCGAAATCCGCGCGAGCGCGGGCACCGTCCGCTGAACTCCATTCGTCAGGCGGACCACGACCCGCGCGAGCGCGGCTCGCGTCCCCTGAACAGCAATCGTTAGGATCGGTTTCATTCGACACCAGGTATAACCAGAGTTATACTTTTTCCATGAAAACCGCTATTTCGATTCCCGATGAGGTATTCGTCGCCGCAGAAGGGCTTGCAGAACGCCTTGGTGTAAGTCGAAGTCAGCTTTACTCTTCTGCGGTCGCCCAGTTCATCGCAGCCAACCGGTCAAAGGGCGTCACGGCCCGTTTGAATGCTGTGTACGAAACCGAAGCCGCAGATTTAGATCCCGCAATCATGGATCTTCAGAAACTGTCGGTTCCCACAGAGGAGTGGTAGTGCGGCGTGGAGAAATCTGGTGGGCATCGATGTCACCACCTAGGGGTTCCGAGCCCGGATACCGACGCCCCGTATTGATAGTTCAGTCAAACGCCTTCACGGAAAGCCGGATTCAGACTGTACTCGTCGCTGTCCTCACGTCGAACCTTGATCTTGCCGCCGCACCCGGAAACCTGGTCATCAAACGGAAGCAGTCGGGCCTTACTCGAAATTCGGTGATCAACATTTCACAGGTAGTTACGTTGAACAAGGCATTCCTAACCGAGAAGGCCGGTTCGGTGCCCCAAAAACTCATGAATGCCGTCGATGAAGGTCTGAGACTGGCAATGGGCCTATGAACCTAACTGGCTCATTCTCTTTAAGTGAATTGTCAATAATTCCCTCCTAAACAGGCGGCGGTCCAGCGGACCGCGACCCGCGCGAGCGCGGCTCGCGTTCGATGCCCGAGTTTCTGAACCAGACGCGGCGAGCCTTTTCGACGAGGTCCGCGCCGCGTCAGGGCGGTGACTTTACCCGGAATCCTGATCCCCCGATGTGCGCAGCTCATCGGTAGGAGCGAATGCCGCCCGGTCGCTAGGAGGCTGCACCGTATAGATGACGGATGGATTTCGGACACAGCGAAGTGTCATTTGAGGCGGTTTTTCGGAGCAGTACTCCTTGTACGGGCCGAAAATCCAACAATAAAAGGTCTTCGCTGCGCCCGAAAGGCGTCGTTGATTCTATGCGGTGCGGCCTCCTAGAGGCGACCCGGTGGCACTCGGTGCTGCTACACTCGGCGGCGGTACACTCGAAGAGAAAGACCTGATGCGGGTTCGTCCACGACCTGCACGCACCGTTGAGGGAGACGCAGATGCAATTCATCGATTTCGAAAATGTCCACGCGATGCTCATGCACACGGTTGAGCGGGTTCCAGATCGAGCCGCGTATCAGTGGATACTCGACGACGGGACAACCGAGTCGATCAGCTGGAAGGACTTCCACGACCAGGTTCGACGGGTCGGCAAAAGCCTGATCGCTCTCGGTGTAGACAAGGACGCCAAGACCAACATCGTCAGCTACTCCTGCTATCGTTGGGCGCTGACCGACCTCGCCCACGCCTCCATCGGTTCCTGTGCCGTTGGGATCTACCACTCGCTGCTCGCCAAGGATATCGGCTATATCGTCAACCACTCGGACTCCGTCCTGGTCTTCGCTGAAGACCCCGACCAAGTTGCGAAACTGATGGAAATCCGTGACGAGATCCCCGCGGTCAAGAAGGTGATCCTCTTCAAGGGTGATCCGCCGGCCGACGACTGGGTCATCTCCTACGAGGACTTCCTCGAGCTCGGCAGCGAGGTGTCGGACGATGCTCTCGACGCGAGAATCGCCGATGTCGAAGCTACCGACGTGGCCACCATCGTTTACACTTCGGGCACCACGGGCATCCCCAAGGGCGCGGTCCTGACCCACGACAACCTCACCTTCACCGCCCAATCGGTCTATGGATCGACCAAGATCTCCGACGGCGACCACACCTTGCTCTTCCTGCCGCTGGCCCACGTTTTTGCCCGCACCCTCCTCTTTTCGGCGCTCTTCTCCGGTTCCACCACCACCTTCGCACGGGGCATCGACACCATCGGCGAAGACTTCAAGATCGCTCGTCCGCATTGGTTCCCAAGCGTTCCCAGAATCTATGAAAAGGTCCACACCAAGATCATTTCCGGCGCCCAAGCCAAGGGTGGCGTGGCCCTCAATCTCTTCAACTGGGCGTGTGGAGTCGGCGATCGTGTGAGCGACCATCTTCTGGCCAAGGAACCGATCCCCTTCGTGACCCGTCTGCAGTACGCCCTCGCGACCAAGCTGGTCTTTTCCAAGGTCCAGGCGGCCCTCGGCGGACGGGTCCGCTGGTGCATCAGCGGCGCCGCCCCCCTGGATCCATCCATCGGCAAGTTCTTCCACGCAGCCGGGGTGCTCATCGTCGAGGGCATCGGCATGACCGAGAACACCTCGTTCACCAACCTCAACCGGTACGATAACTACCGTTTTGGTTGGGTCGGTCCCACCGGACCCGGGATCGAGCAGAAGACGGCCGACGACGGCGAGATCCTCTACCGCGGCCGCAACATCATGCGCGAGTACTACAAGATGCCCGCCGAGACCGCCGAGACCATCACTCCCGACGGC
>Ga0164313_10000230_pt1 | contig 41680 bp, 28 predicted proteins | sample GuaBasSedimGuay4_FD_113735 | JGI IMG/M metagenome (GOLD analysis project Ga0164313, IMG submission 113735) | Subseafloor sediment microbial communities from Guaymas Basin, Gulf of California, Mexico - Guay4, Core 4569-4, 0-3 cm | ecosystem: Environmental > Aquatic > Marine > Hydrothermal vents...
CATTACTTTATCCCTCAATATGTTCACTGAGATCGGCGACATATATCTGCCGTCTGCCTTCCGGTGCAGCGTTAAAGCAGACCTTGGTGTAGTCCCGGCTCCAGGCCGGGTGCGGGTCGATCCGCAGTACGTTGGCATTGGGCATGCCCAGGGTGAACACGAAACAGAGGTGTTCTTCAGTCTGATTTTTGATATCCACCAGCCTGATCGGGACTTCCTTGCTCTTACTGGCAAAATCCTGGTCCGGATATACATCGGTAATAATATGCCTGCCATCTTTGTGGAAACTGGGGTGCCCACTACCTTCCACGGTTTCACTAAGCACCTTGAAGTCCGAGCCATCGGCACGGAAGGTGCAGAACTTGAGACGGTCATAATCCAGCATGAGATTCATCAGGATCTGTTCACCGTTGGGATGCCAGTTGGGGTGGTGACCACCCTTACCCCAGACCTCGTTGGAAAGGGCCAGTTTGATATCCGAGCCATCGGCGTTGAACGTGATCAGCATTGGCTTGAAGATACCGGTCCCACCGATCCCGAACTCGGTGCCGGCGTTGGGCATCATGCAACGAAACACCTGCAGAACCCGGTTCGACTGGGGATTATATTTGGAGTGAAAGAAGTAGAAGGTCCCGCCTTCGAAGCGCTTTTTATCACTGTCGGGCAGTACTTCATATGCCTGCGCCAGGCTAACCAGCAAGGTTTTCTTGCCGGTTTTGAGATCGGTGCGCCAGATGCCCTCGTCTTCAGCAGCACCGGGTTTCAAGGTCCTGATCCGGGCCGGATCCATTGCATAGCCGTAGCCGGACTGGGTCGCGTTGATGAGGTCCAGCGGGAAACTGATGATCGCCGAATCATCCGGTGCCACATGATACATGGGACCTGCCAGTGGTTCGGCCTTGCCGGTTTCGAGATCCAACCGCACACAAACACCCTCGCCATCCACCTGGTCGTTGAAATACAGGTAGCGATCGGTAGCACCCCATTGCACATTGGCGCCGAGTTGGAAACCCCAACCGGTGGTTGAGTAAACTTCGGTCAGTGTCTGGTCTTTCATGTCGATCAGGCAGATTTGAGCCTCGTCTTTCGGGCCCGGTTCACGATCCTGGAAGGGGAATTTGGTACAGGTCAGGTAACGCTGTGAGGGACTCCATGGACAGATGTCATAGAAGGTCTGGAGGTAATAACCGTCATCCGGTGTGACCTTATGGATGGGAACCATGGTGGCAGTTTCGCGGTAACGCTTGAAGTCGTATTTGACCTTTGCCGTTCGTGAACCGAAGTCAACAGCAGGAAGATCCTGCTTGCCTGCATTGGCGTTCGAGCCAATCAGGGGCAAGGCAGCCAGTGAACCCGCCATCGCGGAGTTTTTAATAAATCCTCTTCTTCTCACGTGAAGCTCCTCAATTGAGATAATATTGATTACAGACACGTTCTGGCATTGAATTGCCACCGGTAGCAATATTGGTCCAGTTGGCAGTTTGGGTCAAGTCAAAAATCTTAATGATGAGGTCAGAGTAAAGTGCCAGAGAAAAAACCAGGAAATAGTCAACGGGAACATGACTAGCGAAGAGTATAAGTAAAATAAACGCTATTGATAACAAGTTGTTCTTTGCCGGCGAGGCAACTGCCCGTACCAACGGTACTTGCAATGGCGCTTATTGGTCAGGGATTCGTGCCGCTCGTGAAGTAGCAGAGGTATTAAATTAGATTGTTGGGCGCCGGACAACACTATCAACTGGGGCCAAACGGTGCAGTACATGTCTTGTTAATTCACGCGTTGCATATGCGTAATTATTAAGTCTTAACGGATTTGTGTTGTCAAGCGAAGAGGCGGTTTACGAGGGCGGAGGAAATGTGTCGTTGATCGTCAGGGGATCGCTCTCTTGTCACGATAGTGGCACTCGATCACGGGAGCACGATTACAAGCATAGAGACAGGTTGGTTGGTCGCATTGTGCACGGATCGGGTCTCTCCGGGAGGGATGAGGCAAGAGTCCAGGGGGCCGAGCAGCACAGGCCCGTCCTCCGTGGTCACGGTGATCTGCCCCTCCAACACCACGTAGACCCTCTCGGCCTCACTCGAGGATTCATCGGCGCCGCCGCCCGGAAGAAAGTGCGACAGACCCACGACCACACGCTCGGTGTTGGTCTGCCCCCCTCCGTGAAGTCGAAGAGCGGCTATGCCGTGATGTTTCGGGGCCTCGTAGGGCAGAGCGTCCGCGAGTCGGGTGACTTCCATGTTCTTTCTCCGATCAGTCGATGATTGTGTTGGGCTTGGGCCCTGGTTAGGTACCGTTCGAGCCTTTCCAGCCGAGTGCTAGACTGGCATGGTTCGCGGTCCTGCGCACGATCTTGGTGAGGAACTCCTCGCGGTTCTCGAAGTGGGCGGTCGGCATTGCGACGCTAATCGCAGCGTAGTTGTTCGCATCGTCGACGACGAACGCTGCGATCGCACTGATACCGACATGGTGTTCTTCACGATCGTAGGCCACGCCTTCGGTCGTGATACGGTCCAGTTCGTCCATGAGGCATTCTGGATCCGTGATGGTCCGGGAAGTCCGGGTTTCCAGTTGTTTCGGCAGCATTCTGCGGACAACCGCTCGCGGAAGAGCGGCCAGCAGAATCTTTCCATTCGCAGTGCAGTGCGCAGGGAAAGTCGAGCCGACGAGTGTGATGGCGCGCAGTCCCTGACCGACGATCGCCTGGTCGAGGAACCGCACATTGAGTCCTTCGAGAACAGTGAGACTCGCGCCCTCTGAGGTCTCTTGCGCAAGATTCTCGAGGAAGGGACGCATCGTGGGAATGAGCGCGTGCCGGGAACTCGCGGCGAGACGGTCGAACTCCGGCCCGAGTCGGAGGCCTCCGACTCGGGCTCCCTTTGCGACGAAGTGTACGCTCTGGAGAGTCTGGACGATTCGGTGAACCGTCGAGCGTGGGAGACCGGTGCGCTCCGCAAGTTCGCTCAGCGTGAGAGCTTCGCCGGCGTTCCCGATCGCACGCAGGATATCGACCGTGCGGATCACGGACTGCACCCGCTTCGTCCTGGGGGCTCCGCCCTTGGTTACGTCGTCCATCCTAACTTAGTAAGAATTTATATACCGCATAGTGGGATGAGACTATCGTCACCCAGAACGGTTGTCAACCGTTTGCCGGCAGAGCCCACATCTCGCTTGACAACGCGGTTCACGAATCACCATACTATCCCGTGTCCCGTCATGTGGGCTTTTCTATCCCACATCGTAAGGTGACCTCCAGTGCGAGCAACTGGTTTTGAAAGAGGAATGCCGAAGATGAAAGCCAGAAATAGGAACCAACCGTCAAGCCCTCGCGTGACCACATCTCAGAGCAATGTAGACGAAAAACACAACCGACTGGCGGAGCGCCTCGATGACTGATTTATTGCCCGATCCGGATAGTTCCGACAACCCCGGCGGACCGACGCCGTCCTATCACATGGACCCCGACGAGTTCCGCCGTCATGGGTATGCCCTGATCGACTGGCTGGCAAATTACATGGAAACCGTCGGCGAACGCCAGGTGATGCCGGGCGTCGAGCCGGGAGACATCGCCGCGAGCATTCCGGCGACGGCTCCGGAAAAGCCCGAGCGGTTCGAGGACCTGATTGGTGATCTCGACAAGGTCGTGATGCCTGGTATTACCCACTGGCAGTCGCCAGGGTGGTTCGCGTACTACCCCGCAACCACATCCGGCCCCTCCATCCTGGGCGAGCTCGTCAGCGCGGGCCTTGGAGTGCAGGGGATGCTCTGGTCGACGAGCCCGGCTGCGACCGAGATCGAGAGTCGAGTGACCGACTGGCTGGTGGATCTCCTCGGTCTCCCCGCGGCATGGCGGAACCGGACCGGTCCGGGCGGTGGGGTCCTCCAGTCGAGTGCTTCGGACTCAACTCACCTGATCCATGTGGTTGCCCGCGAACGAGCGACGGCTGGGCAGAACGATCGGCCGGCGTTCGTCGCGTACACCTCAGCTCAGGCACATTCGTCCGTCGAGAAGGGGGCCCGCGTCGCCGGTATCGAGCACTTCCGGGCGATCGATGTCGATGAGAACTTGAGTCTCGACCCGGAGGCGCTCCGAGCGGCGATCACCGCCGATCGAGACGCTGGGTTGACGCCACTCATCGTCACGAGCGTCGTCGGTACCACGGGGACTGCGGCGATCGATCCCATCGCCGCGATATCAAAGATCGCGAGCGACGAGAGCCTGTGGCACCACGTCGATGCGGCATATGGCGGATCCGCCATGATCTGTCCGGAGCTCCGGCACCTCCAGGAGGGCGCCGCGCTGGCAGACAGCTACACGTTCAATCCCCACAAGTGGATGTTCACGAACTTCGACTGCAACGTTCTCTGGGTTGCCGATCGCGCTTCGTTGATCGACGCTATGTCCATTACGCCTCCGTATTTGAGGAATGCAGCTTCGGAGTCCGGCAAGGTGATCGACTACCGGGACTGGCAGGTGCCCCTGGGCCGGCGGTTCAGGGCGCTTAAGCTGTGGTGGGTGCTGCGCAGCTATGGTGCTGAGGGGATTCGGCACCACCTCGGGGAATACATCCGTCTCACTCAGGCGGTTGCTGCGAAGATCGAACAGCACGATCACCTCGCCCTGACCGCGCCGGTCCACTTCGGTTTGGTGTGTTTCCACCATCGTTCCGGGAACGAGGCCACGGACGCGTTGCTGAATGAGATCAACCGGGTGCCCAACATTTACCTGACGGGTTCGAGCCTTGGCTCGGAACGCTTTATCCGGTTATCGATCGGCTCGACATCGACGACTGCCGAGGCCGTCGACCGTCTGTGGGGCATCATCGACCGGGCTGCTTCGACGTAGGCCGCCATGGAGAACGATAGCATTTACCTCAAGGACACGGTGTGGAAAACAAACAATCAGGAGCAAAAATTATGATCGCAGAACAGGAACTCGAAGCACTGTCACTTCCCGGCGCTCCGAAGATTACGTCGGCTGATTTTCCGGGACCGACGAGCGCAGCCTTGCTCGAGGAGGCGCCGAAGTACGAATCCATGACCCGCGGAGGTGGGCGGACCCCGTTCGTCTACGACCAAGGCAAGGGTGTGACGGTGCTCGATCCAGACGGGAACCTCTACATCGACATGACGGCAGGGGTCGCGGTCAACTGCGTCGGACGGGCCCATCCCGACGTCATCGCAGCGATCGAGCGTCAGTCCAAGGTGCTGATGCACGGAGGAGACGTCAGCAACAGCAAACGGGGGGAGTTGGCCAAGAAGATTGCATCGGTGGCGCCTCCCGGCCTTCGCGACAACTGCACCACCTACTTCACCCAGAGCGGTAGTGGCGCAGTGGAGAGCGCGGTCAAGTTCGCAAAGAGGGTCACGGGACGGCATCAGATCGTCGCCTTCCATGGGGCGTATCACGGGACGTGGCACGCCGCGAACTCGCTCACGACGGGCGATCAGTACCGGCGCGGATATGGTCCCTTCATGGCCGGTGTCATCCACTTGCCGTATCAGTACTGCTATCGCTGCCCCTTCGGTATGGAACGCAGCAGTTGCGGCATGGCCTGCGCGGGCTATGCGGAACACGTGCTGAACACGCCCTACACTGCGGCTGATGACGTTGCAGCGGTGATCATCGAACCGCTCCAGGGCGAGGGGGGCTACCTGCCTCCGGATCCCGAATTCATCCAGGCGGTCAGGGCCGCCTGCGACAAGCACGGCGCATTGCTGATCGCCGACGAGGTGCAGGCCGGTGCCGGTCGCACGGGGAAGATGTGGTCCATCGAACACGCCGGGGTGGAGCCGGACATGATGACCTTCGGCAAGGGGATGGGGGGAGACCTGCCTATGGCCGGCCTCATAATGCGCCGGGATCTGGCTGCGCAACTCGACGACCATTCACAGCCGCAGACCTTCGCGGGCAACGCCGTCTCGGCCGAGGTGTGCATGACCAATATCGACATTATCGAGCGTGACGGCCTCATACAGCGAGCGGCCGAGGTCGGTGAGGAGGCCATGCAGCGATTGAAGGCCGAGGCCAAGGACCTGGAGATCATCGGTGATGTTCGCGGTCGTGGTCTGATGATCGGTGTGGAACTCGTGGCAGACCGCGAGACCCGCGAACCCATCAGCGCCGAAAAAACCGGAGGCATCGTGTTCGAGATGTTGAAGCGGGGTGTAGTCATGGTGCCGTGCGGACGATACGGCAACATCCTACGCCTGATGCCTTCCCTGACGATTCCGCGTTCGTACTTGAACGCCGGCATCGATATCATGCTGGACGTGTTGCGCGATGCTCAGTGAGCATCGCCCTACAACGAGTGCATTGAACTGGTTTAGCGAGCCGTGCAGGAATTACTAAAAAACAGGGAAGACAATGGTAGCAGCAGTGCGTAATCTATTTTATGGTTGGAAAATTGTTGGCACATCAATAATTGGTTATTCGGCCGCCCCCGGCCAATTTGCCGTTGGTATATTAGGTGTCTTTGTCATTCCCTTACAGCTTGAGTTTGGGTGGTCAAGAACTGAAATTTTTCTATCAATAACCTTTGTTACGCTAATGCAGGCGATATTTACCCCCTTGCTTGGTAGTCTGGTTGATAAATACGGCAGTAAGAAAATCATGATGCCGTCAATATTTACCTTTGGCCTGCTGCTTGGCGGTATTCCACTCCTGGTTGGAGATCTGACGGATTTCTATCTGTTCTATGCGATCATCGGGGTAATCTGCGGCGGGGCGGCGGCTGTGCCTTACCTGAGGCTTGCCGGAGCGTGGTTTGTAAAAAGACGTGGCCTGGCTTTTGGACTTGTTATGTCGGGAGGGGGGCTTGGCTTTGCTTATACACCTCCTCTTGTTCAATATATGGTAGATAATTACGGATGGCGCTCAGGATATTATGCATTGGCAGCGATCATTATTCTTATCATCTTGCCGTTGATACAATTATTTATTCATGATCACCCAAAAGACCTTAACCTTTTACCTGATGGCGATACGGTTGATGTCGATGAGTCAGTGGTTGTGGCAGACAAAGAGGAAAAAATCAAACTTGGCGAGCTTCTGAGAACGCCTCTGTTTTATCAGCTATTCGCTACTTTTATGGCGCTTACTTTTTGTCTTTATGGGCTGTTTTCAAATTTTGTTCCCATGCTGTTGGACAGGGGAATGGACACAACCAACGCCGCACTCGCTGCTTCAACAGTCGGCATAACCATTATTGTTTCCAGGATCGTCATAGGATTTTTATTAGACAAGTTTTTCGCACCGCGAGTGGGTATGGTTTGTTTCATCCTTTCCGCCATCGGGACGGCATTGCTTGCTTTTGGCGCGGTTGGGCCTACGGCATTTTTGGCGGCTATATTCTTCGGCTTTAGCGTTGGGGCAGAGCTTGATTTACTGGCCTATCTGATAACGCGCTATTTCGGTTTAAACTCATTCGGTATGGTTTACGGAATTTTGTTCGCTGCCTTTTTAGGTGGCGTATCAATAGGGCCTCTTGCGTTTGGTCGGCTATTTGATTTTTACGGCTCTTACGTCAATATCCTCAGCATATGTTCTATTATTTTGGTGCTTATTGCTGTGTCGATGCTGTTTCTTCCAAAATATAAAACCAGTTAAACGCTATAGACGTTCTAGTCTGTGTTGCGGTCGGCGGACTGATCGACAGGCTCATCGTGTTTGGGTAATAGCGCCGCGAGTTCTTCTATTACTTTGTCGAGTTTTGGGTCATCAGCCAGGTTGTGCCACTCGTTCGGATCCGAATCCAAATCATACAACTCCTCAGTGCTATCCGAGTATCGGATATAACGATACCGATTGGTCGATACAGCATGATTACCGAAGCCGCTCGTCGAGATGGCCGCATGATCCCACTCAGCCGCTGGATCCTTAAGTAGCGGCACCAGGCTAATGCCCTCTGGATGCTCGGGCATATCGAGTCCGGCCAGTTCGACCATTGTCGGATAGATATCCATCAGCGAGACAGTTGCTGAAGATGTGCTACCTGCTTGTGTAATTCCGGGGGCAACGACAATGAGAGGGACGTGTGTGGATTCACGCCATAGAGTTTCCTTGCGCCAACGCGCTTTCTCGCCGAGATGCCAGCCGTGGTCCGACCACAAAACGATGATGGTATTATCGGCCCGGCCGCTTTGCTCCAGGGCATCGAGAAGATGGCCCAACATGGCGTCGGCGAAGCTGATGCTGGCAAGATAGGCTCTGACGCCCTCGCGCCATCGACCCTTGGTCTCGTCTTCGACGATCCAGTCATGGATCGCCATAGGGGATAAATCACCACCACTACGACCACGCTGTATGAAGAGTTCAGGGATATCGTCAAGGTCGTTTTCAAGCACAGTGGGAAGAACGATATCCTCGAGTGGATACATGTCGAAATATTTTTGCGGTAAATACCAGGGAAGATGTGGACGATAGATACCCACGGCGTTAAATTTCGGTGCATTACTCTTGGCTAGAATCTGTTCCACAGACCAGGTAACGACTTGGCCATCACCCATCGCCATGTCGGTGGTCGACACCGCGGACCAGTCGAACTTCTCGGAAAGCGGGCTGCCATTCACTGGTCGATCGTGAGGGGTGGGCTCGTCTGGAAGCTGGCGCTCCAAAGATGGAAAGTAGGCATCCCAGGCAGTTAAATCGTTGTAACCGAAGTAGGCCCAGGCATTGTAGGTCGAGCTGTGGAAGAGTTTGCCGGCGCCGGCGCTTCGATAGCCGTTGTCCTTGAAGTAACGAGGTATGGTGGGAATACCCGTCAAGCGTTTTGTTTCGCGCCAATCAGTCCCGTTATGGTAGACCCCAGATGAAGAAGGCGAGATCCCTGTCATAATTGCCGCTCGTGATGGATTACAAAGCGCCGCGGGCGCATACGCATTGGTAAAGACTATACCTTGGGCCGCCAGACGATCAATGTTCGGAGTCTTCGCCTGCGGGTGCCCACCCAGCGGGCCGACCCAGTCGTTGAGATCATCAATAGATATAAACAATACATCTGGTTGATCGCTCTTCTGTGCCTGAACGGAAAAGCAGATCATTGACAGGAGAGCAGATACGGTGAGGAGGGTAAATAATCTAGTCATAGTGAGATCCGTCTTGACAACGCGGTTGGTGAATCTTCATAATATCCCATATTGTGGGTTATCATATCCCACATCGTAGGGCAACTCCAGATGCGAAGGCCTGCACTTATTCCAAACAAAGGTGAAGATATGAAAACCGTGGTTACCCTTTTTTTGCTGCCAGGTGTCATGATGTTGTTGCTGGCCTGCGTTCAAGAGTCCCCCGGTGTAAGCGACAACGGGAATGTTGAGCCGGCAAAACAGTCCGATGCCACGAAACTGGTATTTTCGAGCCTGGAACTCGACCAGACGAATCGTGGCAGTATTAATATCAACGGCTACGACCGGCATTTTTCCGTTACGTTTCCCACCTCCTATGACAGCAGCGTAGCGTATCCAGTCGTTCTGTTTTTTCATGGTTGTATGTGTCGCCCCGGTCTCACCGAACAAGCCATATTGAGTTATTTGGATTGGGCACCAAGATTGGAATCGTATAAAGACGACTTCATCACCATCAAAATGTCTGCATTCTCCGAGAAGAAACCGGAAGTTCCCCAAGATGTTAGTGAAGGTGGGGCGCGCGGTATGTGGTTCTGGCATGAAGCTTTGGCGTCAGACCGTGACGATTACGCATTCGTTGATACGTTGCTAACAGAGTTACTGTCGTCGTCTGATATCAACATCGATCCGGAAAACATCTTTGGGGTCGGTCATTCATCCGGGGCGATCTTCTTGCTTTCGTACGTACTCGGTGGCCCGGTCGATCTAAGCGATGTCCGCATAAATGACACCTACACCTTTAAAGCCATTTCCGTGACGGGAGCTGCAACGTTTCGGAAAGGGATTGCCGATTTCAAAGAAAATACGCCTGCCACATTGCCATCTGTCTTACACATCATGGGCGAGCAGGATGCGGGGCTGTGGTTTAACGGTCAGGAAACGGGCAAAAGCGGTATCAACTTCCTGGAATTCGCCTCGGTCGAGAACGGGGCAACGATTATTGACGGATTACGAGACACAATACATGGGCTGACGTACTCTGCGTGGGATGAAAATACTCCGTCAAATCCAAGTACCCTGCAAAAATGGGCTGAGCATCTCAATCTCGAGTATTCAGGGTACGAGGACTATTCCCAATATTACCTCTATAACTTCGCGCCGGTAACGACTTCAGAGAAGGTGCTCATCGGGGTGAGGATCAAAGATTGCGGGCATAGGCTTACCGTGGATCAATATCAATCTGATTTCTTTCGAATATTCTCACAGCAAAATGGCGATTTGTCGGAGTACGACAGCGTGATATCTCGAGACACGGCGGTGACGTTTTGCCAATAGCAGCGATTACCTGTACGTCGTCGAAATTGATTATTCGATGCGTTGCCAGGGCCATGGCAAAAACGCCCTGGTATTATTCAGAACAAGGGAAAGAATTCAAGTAGGGACATATCGATGACAACGACTCAAATTCTGTGTCAGGCCAGAGAAGAAAGCAGGCGGGTTCTCACCGAAATAGAAGCCAAGCAGATCCTGACTGAAGCAGGCATCAACTGCACCACCACCAGGCTCGCTTCCAGTAGGGAGGAGGCCGTATCCATCAGTGAAGAGATCGGCTATCCCGTAGTCCTGAAGGTGTCATCGGTAGATATTACTCACAAAAGCGATTCCGGTGGAGTAAAGATCAACCTGCTGGACAGAATATCAGTGGAAAAGGCCCATGATAAAATTATGGCATCCTGCAGCGACTATGCGCCGGGTGCGGTGATTGAGGGTATTTCGGTCCAACCAATGGCAAGAAAAGGAACTGAGATCATCATGGGTATGACCAGGGACGCCAATTTCGGGCCGGTCATCATGTTTGGTCTGGGCGGTGTTTTTGTCGAAATCCTGAAAGATGTTGCTTTCCGGATCGTACCCCTGGAACAAAGGGATGCCGAGGAAATGATCAGCGAGATTAAGGGGAAAAAACTGCTGGAGGGATACCGTGGTCAGGAACCGGCGGATGTTGCGTGTTTAAAACAGATGCTGGTAAAGCTTTCCGACTTTGTCCATACAACACCAGGTATTGAAGAAATTGATATGAACCCGGTGATTGCCTATCGAAATGACGCCGTGGTGGTTGATGCCAGGATCATCCTTTCTGCTTGAAAACAGAATCGTGAGCAGTGGAAATGAATCTTCAACCCGAATTAAACGAATACGTGAAACAAAGGACGATACTGTGTTGATGGAATTATTTTTTAAGCCTTCATCCGTAGCTGTTATAGGTGCCAGTACCAACTCGCATAAAGACGGGCATGTCATTCTACAGAACATCATAGATAGTGATTTCGCCGGGGAGATTTATCCGGTCAACCCCACTGCGGATGAAGTGCTCGGTTATAAGGCCTACCCGTCGGTGAAAGACGTCCCTGGGAAAGTCGATCTGGCCGTCATCATCATACCCGCAAGACTCTGTATCAAGGCCCTGGAAGACTGCGCTCAAAAAGGGGTCCAGGCAGTGATCATTGAATCCATGGGATTCACTGAGGTTGGCGTTGAAGGTATAAAGCTACAGGAGCAGTTGGTAACCATCGCAAAGAAAAACGGCATACGGATCATCGGACCCAATTGCACCGGTATCGTATCAAGGGGTCTCACCACCAGTTTTTTTCCAATGAAGAATGTGCAAAAGGGCAATGTGGCATTATTCGGACAGTCGGGATTGCTGGCTGCGGGGATGGCATCAGACATTGTCGTCAACCGAAGTTTGAACATCAATAAAATCTGTTCGATCGGCAACAAGTGTGATGTTAACGAGAATGACCTGCTTGAATACTTTGGTAACGATCCGGAGATCGAGGTTATCTCCATGTACCTGGAGTCAATTTCAGACGGGGTAAATTTCGTCCGCATTGCGAAGAAAGTAGCATCAATTAAGCCGGTTATTTTTCTCAAAGGTGGAAGAACCGATGCTGGGGCGCAGGCGGCAATGAGCCATACCGGTAGCCTCGCAAGTAACAACAGGGTCGTGGACGCAGCGATTCGTCAGACTGGCTGCATCAGGGCGGATGATTTTACAGAAATCAAAGACTTTGCCAAGGTTTTCTCAACCCAACCTGTACCCAGGGGAAATCACGTTGCCATCGTTACCGCCGCAGGCAGTGTGGGGGTCGTCGTTTCCGACATTTGTGCGGAGCATGGCCTGGAAATACCGGAACTTTCAGCACAAACCATAGAGAAACTCAAAGACGTCTTTCCCGACAACATGTTGCCAGCCAACCCTGTAGATTTGTGGTATTCCATAGAAAAGCTGGGATTGGTGAAAACCCTTGAAACGACTCTCGCCGGACCGTTACAGGACCCGAATATCGATGCGGCGATTCTAATTCTGGCAGGCATGAAATACACGATGCCGGTGCTGGATGAAAACACTGTGCAAAAGATTACCGCCAAGTACGGTAAACCGATTATCGTCTGTATGCTGGTTGGATATAACGAGTATAAGAACAGGATTATGGAGGAGTTAGGCAAAGATTTACCTGTATTTACTTCCATTATTTCTGGAGTGAAAGCACTCAGCAAACTCTGCGAGTATGGTGGGCGCCAACATGCAAAAAGTGTTTCGGAGCTGTGATGAATTTTGAGAATATTCTGTTCGAGAAAGATCAGGGAATTGGCGTCATTACGTTTAACAGGCCGGCGGTAATGAATGCACTGAATAACCAAACCCGTCAAGAGTTTGCCATGGCCATCCAGGAAGTTGCCCATGATGATGAAATCAAGGTGCTGATCTTGACTGGTTCGGGTAAGTCTTTCGTAGCGGGATCAGACATCAAGGAATTGAATCAAACAAGCCCGCTTGCCGCCCACGATATTAAACGACTGGGCGTCATGATTGAGCGTCTGGAAAAGCCGGTGATTGCCGCAGTAAATGGTTTTTGCCTGGGTGGTGGCTGTGAAATTGCCATGGCCTGCGACATCATTGTGGCCTCCGAAAAAGCAAAATTTGGTCAGCCTGAAATCAATCTGGGACTCATTCCGGGTGGTGGCGGAACTCAACGTTTGCCGCGGCTGGTTGGGGTTTGCAGGGCCAAAGAGCTGATATTTACCGGCGATATCATCCGGGCTGAAGAAGCAGAGCGCATTGGGCTGGTGAACCGCGTGGTTGCCACGGATGAACTGATACCCACGGCCAGGTCAATAGCGCAAAAAATTGCCGTGAAAAGCGCGGCCGCGCTCAGACTCGCCAAGCAGGCCATCAATAAAGGCATGCAGACCGGACTGGATTCGGGTCTGGATTACGAACGCGAGATGTACAGCCTGGCACTAACCCTGGAAGATAAAGTAGAAGGCGTAAATGCATTTATCGAGGCAAGGATTCCGGAATTTAAAGGGCGCTGAAAGGTGATCAAAGCGCCGCTGGTCATTTCGGACAAGAGGGTCAAACAGCCCGGTCATGATTATTGAACATTGATTTGTTAAGGAGAATACTGCCATGGGAAACGTTGCAACAGCCAAGCGCAAAGTACCCGCCCTACCTGATCTGTTTGAATGGGCGGAGGACGGTCTCAGAATGCAAAGTGCAAAATGCAGCAGCTGCAATACCTATTTTTTTCCCGCTGCCCATGCCCAGCACCGTCCGGAGTGTTCCCGCGAAGGTGTGGAGAAAGTACTGCTGAGTAATAAAGGGACACTGGCTACCTATACCATTCAGCACTATATGTGCCCGCCGCCATTCAAGACACTTGGGGACATTACGCCGTATGGATTGGCAATGGTGGAGTTTCCGGAAGGGATTTCTGTGGCAGGCCTGATCGTTGAGAGTGATCTGGAAGCACTAAAGATAGGTCTTGAAATGGAAACTGTCAGTTATACCGTCAGTCACGATGAAGAAGGCAACGATGTGATTACCTGGGCATTTCGCGTCGTGAAGTAACCGGTATTGGGTCTGGAAGAATCCCGTGTGATTTTTCATTGCAAATATGAAGAGGCTAAAAAAATGAGAGATGTATATATCGTTGGTGTCGGAATGCACCCCTGGGGAAAATTTGAGAACAAGATTTTTACCCAGCTTGGTGAGGTTGCAGTTGCCGAGGCCCTGAAAGACGCCGACATCACCTGGGACAAAATCGGTGCGATTATGTCGGGTATCCTGATTTATGGCGGGAACGCAGGGCATCTCTCGGGTCAGTACATAGAAAGTGTATTCGGTGAAACAGGTGTGCCGGTGGTGAACGTTTACAATGCCTGCGCTACAGGATCTGCAGCTATACGTATGGCCCATAACTCTATCGCCGCAGGAGAAACTGATACAGCCCTGGCTGTTGGCGTGGACATTTCCCCAAAGGGTTTCCTCACTGCCAAGTCAAAAGATCCCAAGGCTGACAGGGACGTGCTGCGTTGGCAGATGGCCGGGATGCCGAACCCGGTTTATTGGGCGTTGGAATGTCGAAAGCGATTTGAAAAGTATGGTGATACTGAGGATGTCCTGGCGGACATTAAGGTTCAGCTCAGTCAGTACGGTTCTAAAAACCCGAATGCAAGGTACAAAAAAATCTACACACGCGAACAAGTGCTTGGATCAGTCATGGTATGCGATCCGCTGAGGCTTTTTGAAATATGTGCTACCAGTGATGGTGCTGCAGCGGTGATTCTGTCTTCAGACCCGAAAACGATCGCGAGGGCAAACAAGCCGGTACGGATTGCTGCAACGACCATGGGCAGCGCCATTTATGGCGATCCAACCATCCGCATTTCGGCTCTTTCTGCACCATCCAAAGCAGAAGCACCACTGCTCAGTGAAAGCTACTCTGCATCACAGCAGGCCTATGAGAAGGCCGGTATCGGGCCTGAAGATATAGATATTCTGGAGTTGCCAGACAATAGCTCCTGGCATTATCTCCAGTACCTGGAGACCTGCGGTTTTTGTGGTGAGGGGCAAGCTGCCAAAATGTTTAGCGATGGTTTAACAAAAATTGGCGGGAAAGTTGCAGTGAATCCAAGTGGCGGTTTTTCATCATTTGGTGAAGCCATTGGTGCCCAGGCTATCTGGCAGGTCGTTGAAGCCTCAAATCAGCTTCGCGGGCGCTGTGGCGAACGCCAGGTTAAAGATGCACAGGTTGCAATGGCTCAGACTTACGGCCTGATGGGTAATAGCGGCACTACCATTTTGACTATTTGATGCTATAAATCCCATTGGGTAATAGTCGTCATGGACCAGTTCACGCGGCGCCTAGTCGCTCTACTCGCTGCCCCGTAGCAATAAAATGTCTGCCTGCAAAGCTTCGTAGGCAGCGCGCTGCTCAGTATTCAACTCTCCGCGCAGAAGATCGTCGTGCTCGTAGGGATCGTCTTTCAGGTCGTAGAATTCTTCACGGCCTTCAAATCGCAGCAGCTTATAGCGCGCACCCCGCATAGCGTAGTCCGCCGTCTCGACACCGTCGAAACCACCGAAGAATTCGTCCACGTATATCCAGTCACGGCGTGACGGTGCATCAGGATTAGACAGCGCCGCAAAAAAACTAACCGAGTCGTGTGTGACTTCGTCGGGCACTGCCTCATCGGGATCGACCCCAGCCATCTCCATGATCGTCGCGAATAAATCCGTTGAATTCACCAGCGTTTCCGAAACACTGCCGCGCTCGATACCCGGGCCCGTAATGATCAGCGGCACATTGACGCCGCCCTGGTATACGGTTCCCTTTGCGCGCCCATGCCGAAACGGTGCGCTGACTACCGGATCCCAGGTACCGTTATCGCCTATAAATATCACATAGGTATTTTCGCGAACGTCCGCGTCGAGCGTCGCCAACAGCCGGTCGATCTGCGTATCCATAGCTTCCATCATCGCCGCAAATGATGCCTGGTAGTCATCTCGTTGCATTTCGCTCGGATCAATATCCGAGTAATCCGATTGCCGGTATTCCTCTGGAGGTAAGTGCAGCGGCGTGTGCCCCAGGTTGAAGGCAAACCAAAGAAACCAGGGGTTCTCGTCCTGCTCGTCCAACCAGGCGATAGCGTCATCGACCTTATCGGCAGGCGTGTACCCAACCTTGCCGATCACCTCGCCGTTGACGACTTTGTTCCAGGCGAAATAAGATTCCGGGCCACCGCCCATCAGCCCGGCGAAATGATCGAAGCCCGCCAGATTCGGGTGGTCTGTCCAACCGTTGCCGTCACCCGCCAGATGCCATTTACCAATGGCCGCTGTCGAATATCCGAGATCAGGGTTGGTCTTCAACGCCATCGGCAAAGTAAATTCATCCGGTAACAGAAAGGGTCGTGGAAGCACTCGTTCCGCGGCCGAGGCTATATAAGGATAACTGTGATCTGTCGACTCGGCAGGTGCCCACGCTGGTATCGTGGGTGGGGCCGGCATCTCGCCACCCCCAACGGGGCGACCAATACCGGTCCTGAAGCCATAACGGCCGGTCATGAGCGTCGCACGGGTGGGCGAACAAACCGGCTGCGCCCAGAAATTATTAAAACGGATGCCTTCGCGAGCCAGTTCGTCGAGTGCGGCCGTCTTCGGCGGGTTCTCTCCCAGGCCGTAGGAGGCCAACGTCTCTACGCCCATGTCATCACCGATAATCAGCAGGATGTTCGGGGTGGAGTTGGCAACGCCTGGCCCGCCGACAGCTTGAGGTTGGCCGGACTTGACGGCCACCGCCTCGACCTCGCGCCAGACCCGCAGCAGATTTCCGCCCCACAGTTTCTCGATGTCGTCCTGGCTGTAGCCCCTGTGCAGCAGCTCCAGTGTAACGTTGATGGTTTCGCCGGCGTCGAACCAGTCGACAACGCCGCCGCCACCACCGAAGTCTGAGCTCAGCCCCACGTGATCGATGCCTATCAGCTCGACCGCATGATCCACGTGATCGATGAAATCACCGACGTCGGCGTAGCCGATCTCACTCAGACGCGCCATGATCTTGCCGCGCTCTTCGGCGGAGAGCGAGAGCGATTCACTGAGCCGCTCCAAGTCGTAATCTTCCAGTACCTTATCGGCCGCTTCGGTTTGCTCCGGCGTTAAGTCTTTGACGAATTCAGCCAGCGCCACGGCTTGCATAACCCCGCCGCTATCCTTAAGCGCAAGGAGTGTCTCGTCGTCCATGTTGCGGAAATGGTCCCTGACTACGCTTGTGTTGGAGTGGGATGCAATTACAGGAGCGCGGGAGAGTCGTATCGCCTCGAGTGCCGCGGCCTTTGAGATGTGGGAGACATCAACCATGATGCCGAGCCGATTCATTTCGGCAATGACTCGCTCTCCGAACTCGCTGATCCCGTCATGTTCCGATTCTTCGTCCCCGAACTCGGGGCGTGGCCGCGAGGAATCGGAGATGTCGTTGTGGCCACCGTGCGACAGCGTGATGTAGCGGGCGCCAAGTTCGTAGTAACGCTCGAGGAGCGAGAGATCAGTCCCAATGGCGTACCCGTTTTCAATGCCGATGGCGGCGACCAGCTTGCCGGAAGCATGAATGCGTTCGACGTCGTCAGCGGAGTAGGCCAACTCAATGAGATCCGGATACATCTCGTCCGTCATACGGTGGATCGCATCGAACTTCGTCATTGCATCGGTTTTAGCTTGCGCGTAGTTCTCCGGTGTCCGTTTGGTCTGACCCACAAAAACAATAAAAAACGCGGCGTCGAGGCCACCCGTACGCATATTTTCGAGATTGACCTGGGAAACACTGTTCAGCGGATCGACGGACTCGGTCGCGAAGTCGACTGGGATGTCGACGTGGGAGTCGATGGTGATCACTGCATCGTGAATGGCCTCGGCGGTAGCGCGGAGACCGGCCTCCGACATCTGAGCGGGATCCGGGTCGGTGCACGCGACCATCCCGAGTAAGAGGGCCACGCAGAACGGTACGGATAGTAATTTCATTTTTATTGTTTCCTTACTCGCTGCTAACGGCACAACGTCATCGCTGTGTCTCGAGATATCACGCTGTCGTACTCCGACAAATCGCCATTTTGTTGTGAGAATATTCGAAAGAAATCCGATTGAAATTGATCCGCGGTAAGGCTATGACCACAATCTTTGATCCTCACGCCGACGAGCACATTCTTTGAAGTCGTTACCGGCGCGAAGTTATAGAGGTAATATTGGGAATATTCCTCGTACCCTGAATATTCGAGATTGAGATGCTCAGCCCATTTTTGCAGGGTACTTGGATTTGAAGGGGTATTTTCGTCCCACGCAGAGTACGTAAGCCCATGTTCAGTGTCTCGCAATCCGTCAATAATCGTTGGTGGGGAAGGCATGGCAAATTCCAGGAAATTGATACCGCTCTTACCTGTTTCCTGACCGTTAAACCACAGCCCTTTATCCCGCTCGCCCTGGATGTGTAAAACCGATGGCAATGTGCCAGGGGTATTTTCTTTGAAATCGACAACTCCTTTCCGGAACGTTGAACCTCCTGTTACGGAAATGGCTTTAAAGGTATAGGTGTCATTTATGCTGACATCGCTTAGATCGACCGGGCCACCGAGTACGTACGAAAGCAAGAAGATCGCCCCCGATGAATGACCGACACCAAAGATGTTTTCCGGATCAATGTTGATATCAGACGATGACAGTAACTGGGTCAGCAACGTATCAACGAATGCGTAATCGTCACGGTCTGACGCCAAAGCTTCATGCCAGAACCACATACCGCGTGCTCCACCTTTATCAACCCCTTGGGAAACTTCCGGTTTTTTCTCGGAGAATGCAGACATTTTGATGGTGATGAAATCGTCTTTATACGAATCCAGTCTTGGCTTCCAATCCAAATAACTCTTTATGATTTCTTCGGTGTGACTGGGTCGACACATACAACCATGAAAAAACAGAACGACTGGATACGCTACGCTGTTGTCATACGAGGTGGGAAACGTAACGGAAAAATGTCGGTCGTAGCCGTTGATATTGATGCTGCCACGATTCGTCTGACCGAGTTCCAGGCTCGAAAATACCAGTTTCGTGTCATCGGACTGTTTTGTCGGCTCAATATTCCCGTTGTCGCTTTGCGCCGAGGCGGCGAACGCCACGATGTAGGCTGCGATAGCAGCAAGACCTATAGACTTCAGTTGCATAGTAGAGCTCCTAAGGTAACGAGTTGTATAAACGGCAGGCGAATAGCGTGTGCAGAGATGCAGTCGGTAGCACTTTCATGGCGGTTCTCCACGAATTCTGATTCGGGCGGGCCCTCGCACCGGATGGCCAACCTACGATGTGGGATGTGAAGACCCACATTATGGGATAGTATGATAATTCACCAACCGCGTTGTCAAGCAGGATGTAGACTATTTGGAGCGCGCGGTTGACAACCGTTCGTGGTGGGGATAGCCTAATCCCACTATGCGGTACTGGAATTCTTACTAGGCAGGATAAAACGCTGTGACCATGAGCACGATTACGAACATGAACATGAACACGAACACGAAAACAACGGACGATCCGGCATCACACCCCCTTGATCGATTCGCTGTCGAGGGGAAGAGTGCCATCATTACCGGTGCCTCGGGAGCACTGGGGGCCGGCATCGCCGAGGCCCTCGGGGCGATGGGCGCGAAGCTCACCCTCGCCTCCGGCGATACCGAGCCGCTCGCCGACCTCGCCCGCCGGATCACAGAGACCGGTGGCGTCGCACAAACTGTCAATCGTCGACCCAACAGCCTTGAAGACGCCGAGGCCATTGTCGAGCGAGGTGTGGACGCATTCGGGTCCGTCGACCTCCTCGTCGTCGCATCCGGGTTCAACCAGGCCGGCTTCATTCACGAGCAGGATCTGGCGGACTGGGAGAAGGTTATGGATGCCAACGTCCGTGGGGCGTGGCTGATGGCTCAGGCGTTCGGCAAGCGAGCCCTCGAACAGGGGACAGGCGGCAAAGTTCTGCTCATCTCATCTGTGCGCGGTCGTCACGGCAACTACTCCGGTTATACGGCCTACTGCACTTCGAAGGGCGCCACTGATGCGCTGACGCGTTCGCTGGCGACGGAATGGGCGCAGTACGGCATCACCGTCAATGCGATCGCACCGACGGTGTTCCGGTCGGGTGTGACCGCGTGGATGTTCAGCGACAACGAGCTCGGCCAAGCCACGCGGAAACGAAGCCTGGCGCGCATCCCCCTGGGCCGGCTCGGTGAAGTCGACGACCTCCTCGGCATGGCCATCTACCTGCTGTCTCCCGCCTCGGATTTCTGCACCGGTCAGGTCATGTACGTCGACGGCGGTTACACTGCGGGATGATGAACAGGCTACCGAACGTCGCGGTCCTCGGCGGGCTCGATCGATGGAACACCCGGATGTCGCCAGCCGAAGGCGACCCTGAATCGCTCAACTCAGAGAGAATTATATGAATCCCAGCGTTACACGCCACCAGCCCACACCTGTGCCGAGCCCGGTAGTCGATCCTCAGACCGGCCTCGAGTTGTACGAACTGAGTCACCCCTGGGGCCATGGGGCGCCGGCTTACCCCGGCTACCCGGACACGCGGATGGAGCGTTCCGTGACACACGCTCGCCACGGCGTCATGGCCCAGCGCATCCGTACGGTGATGCACACGGGCACCCACGTCAACGCTCCCATCCATCTCGTCCAGCGAGCCACGGGTATCGGCGCGCTCCCCCTGGGGCTGTTCTTCGGCCACGGCGTGGTCCTCGATATCTCGAAAGAGCAGTGGGGACTCGTCACCGCGGCCGACCTCGAGTCGGCAACGCCTGCGGTCGAAGCGGGTGACATCGTATTGATCGTCACCGGATGGCACCGGCGCTATTCCGACAGCCAGGACTACTTCGCTCACGGGCCAGGCCTTGCCCCGGAGGCGGCCCTGTGGCTGCGTGATGCCGGAGCAAAGCTGGTGGGCGTCGACACAGCGTATGTCGATCACCCGTTGGCGACTCAACTCGCCGATCATCGAGGTGGCCCTCTGGCGCCGTACCTCGTCCCTCGGTACGAGTCCGAAACGGGCAGAGTCGCAGCCGAAGACTTCCCGGAGCTCAATCCGGCTCACCGGGCGCTACTCGAGGCGGAGATCCCCACTATCGAGAACGTGGGAGGCGATGTCGACCTCCTCCTCGGCAAGCGGATCACGATCCAGTCGTTCCCTTGGCGATGGCCGGAAGGTGACGCCTGCCCGGTGCGATTGGTCGCCCTACGGGACGACCGGGGTGACTACCAAATCGAGACGGGAGAAGCGAAGTGAGCGGCCTGGAGTTCTACGACCTGACCCATCCGTGGGGCCACGGAATGCCGGAGTGGCCTTCAGCTCCCGGCATCCGGGTCAACCGGATACAATTCCACGCCAACCATGGACAGTCCGTCCACGAAATGGATGCGATCATGCATCGCGGGACACACATGGACGCACCCGTGCACGTCACGGCCGACTGGCCGACCATCACCGGTTACGAGACCTGGCGCTTCTTCGGCACGGGGGTAGCCGTCTCGATTCCGAAAGGCCGGTGGGAAGTGATTACTCCCGACGATCTCGAAGCAGCCGTGCCGCGCATCCAGCCCCACGACATCGTGATGATCAACACCGGGTCGCATCGGCAGTTCGGCGACAACGACGACTACTTCAACTACTCACCCGGCCTCTATGACGACGCCGCCCGCTGGCTTGTCGAGCGCCAGGTGAAACTGGTCGGCGTCGGCGTCCAGGCCATGGACCATCCGCTTGGCACGAAACTCGTTGAGCATGGGCCGGGACCGTCACACCCTCATCTCATCGAGGAGTACCGACGAGAGTTCGGGCACGACCCCGCCGAGGACTTCCCTCACTGGGAACCCGCCCACAAGATTCTCATGGGGAACGGGATACCCGGTATCGAGAATATCGGTGGAGACCTTGATGCGGTGACGGGCAGGCGATGCACATTTGCTGCCTTCCCGTGGCGATGGACTGAGGGCGATGGATGCGGAGTCCGTGTTGTCGCCATCCTTGATCCGGATGGGAGCTACCGGATCAGTCAGGACGAAGACACATAGAAGGAGGTACGAGGCGACCTTCTGAGTCAGACCTTCTGGGTCGGGTGAGGAAATTGACGTCGTCAAGCAGCGCGAAGCAGAAAATGACCGCGATGTCAAGAGCTACGAGGTCTTTTCCGGACAAGCAGTTGACAACCGTTCAATATGGGGATAGCCTTATCCCACTATGCGACATATTATATCTCACCATACGGGACACTAAGGAAAAGAAGATGAATATGAATCAAGGTATCTTTGGAGTTGTTATTGCCGGTCTATTAGCCGTTGGAATGTCAACTGGAGTCTCTGCACAAGAGGCCAACGAAGCGGTGCTGGAAGAAGACGAATTAGTACTGGAAGAAATTATCGTCACCGGGCGAAAACGCGAGGAAGCGCTGAGAGATGTTCCGGTGGCCATAACGGCCTTCTCGCAGGATTTCATGATTGAAAGCGGCATTACCAATCTTCAAAAACTGTATGAAGCGACCCCAGGACTGACCTTCGACACCGCACACGGTGACAGGAACAGTTCTCAGCCGGCAATTCGTGGAGTCCAGTCGAACCGGGTTCTCAGCACGTTGCAAAAGGTCACCAGCTTTGTCGATGGCATACCTATGGCTGGGCAGGTAGCGAGTTTGACCTTTGCCGGTATTGATCAGGTGGAGGTATACCGTGGACCGCAGAGTGCGGCCTTTGGGCGTGCTACCTTTGCCGGTGCAATAAATTACACCACCTCTGATGCCACCGAGCAATTCGAAGCCAAAATACAGGCCCGAGCGTCTACCCTGGATGACAATGAGCTAGGTATCTCCATTTCTGGTCCTCTGGGTGACAAGCTGGGTTATCGCTTGACATTTATAGCCGATGAGTTTACCGGTCCCGATGAATGGACCGCGAATAATGGCGCCAAGTTGGGTACTGAGGAAACCAAGACCTTTATCGCGAAAGTGAACTTTGAGTTCAGTGAAAAGGTAGATGGTGAAGTGATTTATATGTATGTGGAACAGGATGACACCTATGGCCCCTTCAACCGTCTTGACCCGGCGGAATGCAATTATGACGGTGACAGCGGCATTTTCCTTCGGACTGGGGGCAGATTCCTTGAACTGCCGAGTGGTGCATGGGATTGCGATGTCTATGGTACTCCACTAAGGAGAAATCATGACGCGCTTGGTCAGTTTTCTGCAAACTATGATGATCATATCGATGAGTACACTGCCGCTGCCCCTGGGGCGGATACCAACGGTGATGGCATTGTGTCCCTGGAAGAATACCTGGCCCAGAACACTCCTGCGTTTGGAACCTTCGAGCAGGCCCTCTTAGGACAGACGATGCAGCCTCGTGTCGAGAACAAACGTCAGCGCCTCCAGGGCACGCTGAACTTCGAAATCGGCGACAACGGGCACCTGCTGCAGATCCTGGGAATGACCAATGAGGAAGATTTTTACCGCTGGTTCGATGCTGACCGGAGCGACGCACTCCCGGTCTTTTTCATGAATAACATTTATATGGCGGGTCTTCTGACCATGTATGCCGGCACTGCATCTCAGCCGTCTACAGAAGATTATGCCGAGGTTCGCTGGGTATCACCTTCAGATAGCCGCTTTCGTTATATGCTGAGTGCGGCCTACTACGCCTATGACTATCGTATCGAGGTTTTTTCAAACTGGGGTGCCAGGGAGTATGGCCTTACCCATTCCGACGGTACTGAGATAAGTGCTCTGCGTAACATTGTCATTGGCCAGGGCATGACAAATATTGGTGCCGCCTTCGGTCTGCAGTATGACTGGACTGACAGAACCACCTTCTCCTTTGAAGGTCGTTGGCAGAATGATGAAAACTGTGGCGAAGATGCCGTGGTGGAAGGAAAATTGTGCCAGGAGGCGGATTCATTCGCACCGCGCCTGGCGTTCAATACTGCTATCACGGACAACCATAACGTCTATGGACAAATCGCTAAGGGCACTAACCCTGGCGGGGTTAACCTGGCCTACATTGATCCCAATATAGTGGACTCATTGGCGGTGGCACGCGGGGATATTCCCGTTCCGGACGTGCCGGGAGCGGTCAACGCAGGCGTCCTCTACAATGGTCAGGATGGTAATCCGCCACCCTACGTGGATTACCATCCAGACGATTGGAAATACTATGAAGAAGAGGAACTGACCAATTTCGAAATCGGTGCCAAGGGCCGCTTTGGTAATGGGCGGGGTAGCTACGAAGTAGCAATGTTCTATATGGATTGGGATAACGTCCTTGATAGGCGGATACTGGACTGGAATGACGACACGGAGGGTGGCTGGAACGAGGGTTACTGGAACGATTATATATCGGCCCACACCTATCTGAATGAGGGCGATGCCGTAATAAAGGGCTTAGAGTTCAGCTCGCGCTACAACATTAGTGACATATGGTCGATAGAGGGTTACCTTACCTTGCTGGATGCTACCTATGACAACTACTGTGCGCCACAAGCTACTGAGTACTTCGAATCTGATTTAGTAACCAACGTTCTGCCGATTTTGACCCGGGAAGAAGATGGTGTACTGGTCGCATGCGGTGTCGTCGATGGAAACAAACTCCCGCGGATAGCGGATATCGGTGGCATGCTGAGAGTTGCAGCGGACTTGCCAAATGAGATATTCGGTTTTAAACAGCGCTACGATGCAAGAGTGCTATACGAAGGTTCCCACTATGATGATCCTTTGAACCTGATTAAGCGCAACTCAGTTACGACCCTGAACCTTGCAGCAATTTTTGTTCATCCGAAGCTGACCCTGCGTTTTTTCATCAACAACGTGACGGACGAAGAGGAACCTCGGTCGCTGGGCTGGGGCACCTTCCTGACAGACAATGCTAATCCCACGGTGAGGCCTTCCCAGGCTGCTTCGTGGTCGGTCTTACCGAGAAGGCCGCGCGAGTATGGTCTAACCGTGATTTACCGCTTTGGAAGTAACTAAAGGCAATTGTTAAAGGTCGCGTGATTTTCTGCGCGGCCGGCTCGCCGAAGCGGCTGGCGATTCGAAGCTGGCCGAATCCGCCCAGGCGTTGCTCGACGATCTCAACGCCTGGCGCGGCAGCGTGTCCACGTCCGAGGCCACGAACACCCAGAACGTGTTGCACTTTCCGCCGCTGCCGGTGCAATTAACTATGTCACTGCCGATGCCGCCGAGCAATTCGAGCTCAAGTAAAGAGTCGGGAAGAAGTATACTATTTCAACATTGTCTATAATTCGAATAACAGGAAACTCTCATTGATCAAAACATCATGACTGATTCTGGCGGCGCTTCCGTTCGTCTCAATACTCAAATCCTTGCCGGCGTTGTCGCCTGTTTCGTGTTGTCCGGTTTTGCAGCTTTGCTGTATCAAACAGCCTGGATGCGGCAGTTTTCACTGGTGTTCGGCACCTCTGAACTCGCCGTTGCGGCGGTGTTGTCGGCCTACATGGGTGGCTTGGCTGTGGGCTCTGCGATCGCCGCAAAATGGGTTGATCGCATTCGCCGCCCGGTCTTGTTTTACGGATTGCTGGAGGCGGGCATAGCCATCTCGGCACTACTGGTACCGTGGCTGCTGCAACTCACGCACGGACTCTACGTCGCTGTCTTCGGTGGTCAGCCGGAACCGGTGGATTCGAGCGGTCTGGGGCAATCGTTTTTCTATTTGGGTACGGCGTTCATCGTCTTGATGATTCCCACCAGCTTTATGGGAGCGACGCTACCGTTACTGACGAAATACGTGGTGCGTTCAGATGAGCAAGTGGGGCCGCGCGTAGGTCTTTTATACGCGACCAACACGATGGGCGCGGTGGGCGGCACTATCGTTGCCGGCTTCCTGCTGTTGCCAATGCTCGGCCTCAAAGGCACGGTTTATGTTGGTGTCGCCGTCAACCTGTTGGTTTTTATTGTCGCCGCATTGATTGCCAAAGCGGTCAACGGGGCACAAATCCAAAGTGATGTGGCACCATCGTCGGACGCTGCTCAAGTTAGCGCGAAAGGCCTGACAAGACGTCATATTATTTTACCGCTGATGTTGCTGTCCGGCGCCAACTCCTTTGTCTACGAAGTGCTGTGGACAAGATTGCTCGGACACATACTCGGCGGTAGTGTCGCGGCATTCGCAACAATGCTGGCAAGTTTTCTTGGCGGTATTACCATTGGTAGTGCAATCGCGGCTCGTTTTGCGACAACGCGGGCGCAGGCCATCTACGGATTAATCGCCGTGCAGTGCGGCGTTGCCGTCGCATCAGTGTTGATCTATCACTACCTGCCGCTGGCGATTCCGGAGCAGGTTGGACTGAAGGGCAACGTTTTGCTCGCCGTTGTGATCTTGTTACCGGCGACACTCTTCATCGGTGCGTCGTATCCATTCGCTGTTCGAATCTTTGCACTGAGCGAGAAGGATGCCGCACCGGCGGCGGCGAAGGTCTATGCATGGAATACCGTTGGTGCGATTGTTGGCGCGACGGTCGCAGCCTTTTTTCTGATACCCGCTTTGAAATACGAGGGCGCTGTGAAATTTGCCGTGCTGATGAATCTCGCATTGGCGGTCGTCGCGAGTTTATTGATCCAGTCGCGGAATTCGAGGCATCGTTTAACGATTCAGGTTGCGACTGTCATAGCGCTGCTGGCCACCGCACTTGGGTATCGCCCTGATGTTCCGGAAGACATCTTGCGCACCTCGCCGGTGTATGCACCAAGAGAAGGCGAGCTGCGTTACTACGAAGTGGGCCGTTCAGCGACTGTCATCATTATTGAGGAAGCCGGTTTCTTTAATATTCGCACCAATGGACTTCCCGAGGCGTCGACGAACTTGAAAGGGGCGCCGCCGTACAAACACAATCAACGCCTGCTATCGGCACTGCCCGTTCTGGCTCGACCGGATATCGAAGACATGCTGGTTGTCGGGTTCGGTGCAGGTGCGACATTGGAAGGTGTTCCGCCGTCGGTAAAATCCATTGATGTCATTGAGCTGGAACCTGAAGTGATTACTGCCAATCAGTCCATCAGTGCAGAACGACAAATCGACCCATTGGCCGACCCACGGATTAAGATCTTTATCAATGATGCGCGCAGTGCGCTCGCACTGACGAACAAACGCTACGACGCGATCGTGTCGCAGCCATCGCACCCGTGGACGGCGGGAGCTTCACATTTGTATACGCGCGAGTTCATGTCGCTCGCAAGTGATCACCTGACAGAGGGTGGCGTTTTCCTGCAGTGGATGAACACGCAATTCGTCAATGAGGAATTACTCAAGAGCCTGTGCGCGACGATGCTCGCCGTATTCGATCACGTTCGTGTTTACCAATGGGATCCGGAGATACTGTTTTTCCTGGGCTCGTCTCTGCCGCTTGACGTGGAAGTCGACATTGCCAATACGGGACGTCCATTTAGTGATAATCCTGTGCACTACCTCGAAATGGGCGTCGGCTCTGTTGAAGACGTCGTGGTTGCGCTGGCAATGGATCACGAAAATGTGCTGCGCTTTGCCGGCGATGCGATTCCAATCACCGATAACTTCAATCAGATGGCAACGCAGTCGGCCCGGGCAATGGACAATGGCGAGACGTTGTCGGTAAATCGCTTGATGAATGTACTCGCGCCATTCGATCCACTGGTGCAAGGTGATAGCTGGCTGCACGAAAGTTTTCCGACGCCACTCAATTACACGTACATATCGCGCCGCCTGGAGGGGCAGCATTTTAAACGTCGAGCCGTAGCGTTGGCTGACACGCTGCTCGCACGGGGTAACCCGGAAGCGCTGATCATGATCGGCCAGGGACAATACCGTCAAGGTGAAACGGAAGAAGCACAACGCAATTTAATTCGCGCGATTGATCTCAATCCGGATGCGCAACAGGCGCGCTATACACTATTACGCCCGTGGTTTTCGCGTCTTGCTCGTGACCCAGCCGGTTTACCAAAGCGCATAAGAGATGAGTTCGCGAAAATGAAAGGATCAAGTGCCGTCGTTACAGGCGCGTGGCTTGCGGCAGGGGCGGGAAACTACAATGAATTAGCGATTGTCGACCCAAAGCTTGCCGAAGTATTGCCAACGGACATGTGGTACCTCGATGCCGTGAAGTTGCGGGCTGATTGGCGTATCAAAGTCACCACGCCAGGCCAACAGCCAAAGTTGGCAAGGGAGGCAACACGCCTCATCGACAACGCCATCGCTATCTACCAGGATCCCGATTTCTACAGAATGCGTCTTGCGTCATCCTTTGTTGCGGACGAAGTCCTGGATATCATCGAAACCGCACGGCGACTCATCTATATTTTTGAACAAGAAGTTGACCGTGCCGAACACGGTGAGGTCATTCCGGATAAACGCTCAATCACAGTCAAGCTGCGCCAGGTCGAAGCGATACAGCAGGTGCTGAGTAATATTCGCGAGGACGATCGAATACCGGCCTACAAGCTGTCAAGCCTGGACGCCAGAGCGAGCAGCGTTGCCGAGCGCCTCAGGAGTTTAGCCGCGCTTAAAAAGTAGCCGCCCGGGGCGTCGGCGTAGCGTCCGGGCGACTTCAGTTCCCGCCACGCTTCAGCGAGAGACTCTTGTAGAAGTTATTTATATATCGTTGCTTATTCTCACAAGTTGGGAACCAGCATGGCCGGCCCGGCGCCGTCGTTGAACTCGGCGACCTGCTCCTCAATGATCTGGTCCCAGGTGTCAATCGCTGCCTCCCAGCGCGGTCGCAGGTCCGCGAGACGGTCACGCTGGCCTTGCGTCAGGCCGAGCACTGCCTTGTCGATAATCCCGTAAATGTTCGCCAGAAAGGCTTCGAGTTTCGGCGGAAAGTGCAACACGTCCTGGGTGTTCGTGGCCTTGGGCGTGGACACGCTGTCGCGCCATGCATCGAGATCATCGAGCAACGCGCGGGCGGATTCGGCCAGTTCTGAATCGCCGGCCGCTTTGGCGAGCTTGCGGCGCATCTCGACCTGGGATCTCAGTTCGGGGAGCACAGCCAGCCGCCGGTAGATGGCGTCCAGCATATCAAAGGCCTCGGCGACGGCCAGCTGCTGCTCGGCGATCCGGGCCGGGTCGTAGTCGTTGATCGGGTCCCAGACGACCTCGACCGTTGACTCGCGCACCATGTCGCCGCGTGTGAGCCGGAGGCGGTAGGTCCCCGGCGCGATGTGATATCCCGCGACGGGCCGGCCGCTACCGGCCCCCGCCATGAACGGGTAGTCGACCTTGGTGGTCGGGGCCGTACGCAAGTCCCAGAGGGCACGATTGAGCCCGGCCTCCGCCGGCAGCGCGTAGGTGACGCCACCGCCGCCGCCCTCATTTCCGATCGCGACGTCTGTCGCGAGCCGCCGGATCACATTATCGTCCGAGTTCAGGATCTCGAGGACGACCTCTTCCTCCTCGAGAGCGGGCTCGCTGCCGAGCGCGTAGTAGATCAACGCGCCATGCGGAGCGCTCGGCGCGTACATCTCACCGCCAGCTATCCGGCCGCGCGTCGGTGTCAGCCGAATGGCCTGCGCCGGTTGGTACAGGTGCAGCTCGGCGTCGACTTGCGATGTGGCGTACTGCCGCAGCGGGGAAAGGTCGTCAACGATCCAGAACGCGCGTCCCTGCGTCGCCAGCACAAGGTCACCACGGCGCACCATAAGGTCCGTGATCGGCACGACGGGCAGGTTGAGCTGCAAGGACTGCCAGCTACCCCCGTCGTCGACAGATACGAAAAGGCCGCGCTCCATGCCGGCGTACAGGAGGCCCTGGCGCTCGGGGTCCTCGCGCACGACACGCACGAAATGGTCCTGAGGCAGGCCGCCGGCGATGCGCTTCCAGCTTTGCCCATAGTCATCTGTGCGCCACGCGTAGGGGGCGTTATCGCCCTCCTTGTACTTGATCGCCGTGACGTAGGCGACGCCGGGTACGTGCTCCGAGGCGTCAATTGAATTGATCATGCCGCGGCCGACACCCCGTGGCGTGACCTCGCTCCAGGTCTCGCCGCCGTCGCGCGTCACATGCAGCAGGCCGTCGTCGGTGCCGGCCCACAGCGTGTTCGCATCCTGCGGGCTTTCCTCGACCGCGAAGATCGTGTTGTACATTTCGAGGTTCTCGTTGGTGTAGGGACCGGCACCCTTGCCGTGCTTGTCGGTCTCGTTGCGCGTCAGGTCCGGGCTCACAGCCTGCCAATTGTAGCCGCGATCCGTCGACTTGAGCAGCACGTTCGCCGCGTGGTAGATGACGTCGCTGTCATGCTGCGAAACGACGATCGGCGCGTTCCAGTTGAAGCGGTATTTCTGTTCGCCCGCCGGCAAACCGCGACCCAGTATCTCGTAGGCCCTGACCGAGCGGACGGTGCGCGTCTCGGTGTCGAACTCATCAATGCGGCCCCAGGGAGAGCCGGCGTAGGTGTAGCGCGGATTCTCGGGATCCAGGCCGAAGCTCGCACTTTCGCCACCACCGTGCGCTTCCCAGTCGTCGCGGCCGATCGCGCCGTCGCGGGAGCGGCTCCGGATTGCGACCGTTCCGCTGTCCTGCTGGCCGCCGTAGACGCGGTATTCGAAGCGGTTATCGGTGTTGACGCGGTAAAACTGTCCGGTAGGCTGGTTGTCCTGACGCGACCAGCTCGCGCCGCCGTCGAAACTGACATTGGCCCCGCCGTCGTTCGCGTTGACCATCCAGCGCGGTTCGTTCGGGTTGATCCAGAGGTAGTGGTTGTCGCCATGCGGGACAGAGATGCGCGAGAAGGTTTTACCGCCGTCAATGGACTTCATGAATGGGGCGTTCAGGACGTACACGGTGTTCTCGTCCACCGGGTCGGCGAAGACGTGCATGTAATACCAGGAACGCGTGTGCAGCAGCCGGTGTTTGTTTAGCTGCTTCCAGGTGTCGCCGCCGTTGTCGGAGCGGTATAGACCGCTCTCGTCGCCCTCGGCCTCGACGATCGCCCAGACGCGCCCGGCTTTCGCCGGCGAGGCGGCCACGCCGATCTTGCCCATGCCCTCGGGCAATCCCCCAGCAAGCCGCTTCCAGCTCTCGCCGCCGTCTACCGAACGCCAGATGCCGCTGCCGGGACCGCCGGAGCGCAGGTCCCAGGCCGTCCGCTGGTTGTCCCACATCGCCGCATAGAGGATGCGTGGGTTGCCCATGTCGAGCGCCAGGTCGACCGCACCGGTTGTGCGATTGGCGGGTTCGAGGACGCGTCGCCAGGTCGCACCGCCATCGGTTGACTTGAAGATGCCGCCGTCGTCCTCAGCCGCATAGACATTGCCTTGAGCGGCGACCCAGATGATGTCAGGGTCACCGGGATGGATGCGGATCTCGCCGATCTGGCGGACGTGATCGAGACCGATATGCGTCCAGCTCCCTCCGGCGTCTGTCGACTTGTACACGCCGTCACCCTGGGACGACATGGTGTTCCGGAAAGGCGACTCGCCCATACCGACTACGACGACGTTCGGGTCCGACGGCGCGACGGCGATGGCGCCGACAGCGGCGCTGCCGAAGTCCTCATCCGATACCGACTCCCAGGACGCGCCGGCGTTTACAGTCTTCCACACGCCGCCCGTCGTGCCCATGTAGTAGACGTGCGGATCCTGACGCACGCCAACGGCCACCATCGCGCGGCCGCCACGGTAAGGCCCGATCATGCGGGCTTCGAGTCCGTCGAAGAATCCTCGCTCCTCCTCGGCCGCTGGCAGGGCCGTTGTGGTGAAAGCTGTGACCAAGCTGAGCAGTAAGGCGCTCCATTTCATCTGTTTCTCTCCCGGTGTTTCGAATGAACCCTGATGCCAGTCCGGTGCGTGGAAAATATCACGCGACCATTAGCAATTGTCTTCACTTTTTAAATTCGTAAATCGCTGTCAGACCATAATCACGGATGTTTATTCATGCTTTCAGTTTCCCATAAATCCTACCTAGTGAGAAATACCGTATCGCATAGTGGGATAAGGCTATCCCTGTACTGGACGGTTGTCAACTGCCTGTCGGGGACATTACGATTTTTACAGGCACGCAGTACCCTTTTTCTAGAAGATGGCCGTGTGCCTCCGAAATCGGCAACCCGCGAGTGATTGGCGTCAGGTCGGGAGAAATGACTCCTGCCCCTGTGGCAGTGGTAAGAAGTTTAAATGGTGTTGTGGGGCTAGACGGTTACTACCGCATGTTGTTCGGAGTAGAAGGGATTAAATTTCTCATTCATGTGAGGTTTTCCTGATTGAAAGAGTACTAACGTCATCGGAAATATGCGTCTTGCGGACAATCAGGTAACCGGTGCCAGATATCAAGACTGCCACGAAAACGCCGGCGGCAGTTGGTCCCAGGGTATTGTCATATAACAATCCGACCACGTAGCCCAGCATTGATGCAAATGCAATTTGTATAAAGCCGAAAACGGACGAAGCTTTGCCGGCGGCATTGGGTAGCTCCGCAATGGCGCCCATCTGGCTGACCGACAGGCTTAAACCACCTGCCATGAAGACCAGGAAAAAGGTGATCAGCAAGGGTATCAACCGGTTTATTTCAAATACGGCAAGCACCAGCAACAGCCCGGCGGCCAGCAGTCCAATCAATTGTCCCAGCGCCAATACCCACATGACGCCCTTGCGACTGACCAGACGTGAACTGGTCATTGCGCCGGAGATATAGCCAAAAGACACGACCAGAAAGGTATAACCAAAATATTCGGGTGCAAGACCCAGCAAGCCGATCACCAGGAAAGAGGAAGTGGAGATATAACAGAACATTGCCGCATAGGTCGCGCCTCCGCACAGGGTGTAACCGACAAAGTTTCGGTTGCCCAGGCACAGTGGGAACTGTCTGAAAATACTGCTCAACTTCAAAACTTCCGTGCCAATTGTTTTGCATGACTCCTGCAAGCGGGTGACACCAAGAAAGGTAAAAATACCCCACACCAGCAGCAGTACAAAATGTGCGCGCCAGTCGAAGAAATACAGCAACCAACTACCAAAGACCGGCGCAATGGCAGGTACCAGGGCCATCGCACCTGCGATCGAAGCCATAATCCTGGCGGCATCTATGCGGTTATGGCTGTCTACGACCATGGCACGGGCGAGTACCGGCGCACTGGCTCCACCGATACCCTGTACAAGACGTGCAGCGATCAGACTATTGATATCTGGAGCGACGATACAAGCCACTGTTGCGGCCAGGTAAATACCCAAGCCCAGATATAGGACCGGTTTGCGGCCGTAACGGTCTGAAATACTGCCGTAAAATAGCTGGCCTACGGCGAAACCCATCAAAAAAATACTCAGGGTTAGCTGTCCCTGGCTGATGTTTGCACCCAGGCTTTCAATCAGTTGGGGAATGCCAGGCAGGTAGAGGTCGGTGGAAACGGCCATCATTGCCACCAGTCCGATTAGGATTATCCGTTGTATGAAAACGCTTTGCTCAGCGCCATTGACTGGTTTCATAAACTTGACAGGGATTAACCTGTCTTCCCGGTGTTAAAGGAGTCCACCTCATTGTTAGAGCAGAGTATAAGTGGGATTTAAGTAAACTGTCCCCAGCAATCCCTTATTTCTTTTGTCTGAAGGTGGTGGGTGTCGGACTTGGTCTTCCGATAGTTCTGCAAATCAGAAAATCGGCGGGATATCGTCGCTGGTTGATACCAGAATGTTTTTTGTATTTGAATAGTATTCCAATGCCACCTTATGGATCTCCCTTCCCAGACCCGATTTCTTATACCCGCCGAAGGGACCGATCGAGGTCAGGAAATCGTTCACCCAGACCAGCCCCGCTTCAAGGGACCTGGATACGCGAAGTGCGCGCTGAAGATCCTTGGTCCAGACACCGGCTGCCAGTCCGTACGGGGAGTCGTTTGCCATTTTGATCACCTCAGTTTCATCTGAAAACCTGATCACGACCAGAACCGGCCCAAAAATCTCTTCCTGTGCGATTCTCATGCTGTTTTCGACATTGCTGAAAATAGTCGGCGCAATAAAACAGCCCTTGTCGTATTCACCGCCGGTCAGTCGTTCTCCGCCGCATAGAAGTGTTGCCCCTTCGTTTTTTCCGATGTCGATATAATCCAGGATGCTGTTCATCTGACTCTTGTCCACCACTGGTCCCATCTGGGTCTCCGGGTTTACCGGATTGCCGACGGTCACATTCTCAAATTTGACTTTCAGCTTTTCGAGGAACTCGTCATAAATCTGCTCATGCAGAAACAGCCGCGATCCGGATACACAAATCTGGCCGGATGATGACAGAATGGCCATGGCCGCAAACTGTATGGCCTTGTCCATATGAGCGTCCGGAAATACGATATTGGCGGATTTTCCGCCCAGTTCCAGTGAGCAGGGGACGATATTTTCCGCAGCTGCCTTGCCGATGAAACGACCGACTTCGGTGGATCCGGTGAATGAAATCTTTGCGGTTTTCGGATGACCGACCAGGTAATTGCCGACCTCCCTGCCTGAACCTGCAATCACGTTAAGAACACCTGGGGGTAAGACTTCCTGGCAGATGCGCCCCAGTTCCATTACCACCAGGGGAGCCGCAGATGCCGGTTTAACGATAACAGTGTTTCCCGCTGCAAGGGCCGGGGCGACCTTCCAGGAAAACAACATCCCCGGGGAGTTCCAGGGTAGAATGAGAACGGCGACACCCAGGGGTTCCTTGACCACCATCGAGAATGAGTCGTTGTTATGCTGGATCAAGGTCTCTTCATATGCCTCAATCGCTGCGGCCATGTACCGGAATTCGCTGATGCAGTTGCTGAGCAGCAGCATAGATTCTCCAAGGCACCTCCCGGTTTCCCGGATATCCACTTGTGCCAGGTATTCCTGTTCCGCTTCGAAACGGTCTGCAATCTGTCTCATTAGTGCTGCCCGCTCTGTGCGGGTTGTTTTTCGCCACTTTGAGAATGCCTGTTCGGCACTGGCGATGACCTTGTCAGCTTCACCGGAATCGGCACTGGCGACGCTGGATAGAAGTTCACCGGTAGCGGGATTCATTACATCAATGGTTTTACCCGAATTGCTTCTGATAAAACCACATCAACCAGTATCCCGTATTCTTTCTGGATGGTTGTCATTTGTAACCCCTTAAGTAGTAGCTGGATTGTTTGTGTTCAGAATATGAGGCAGACATCATGACACCTGGCAGCAAAAAAGAGTAACCACGGTTTTCATATCTTCACCTTCATTTAGAATGAGTGCAGGTCTTCGTAACTGGAGTTTGACCTACGATGTGGGATATGATAACCCACAATATGGGATAGTATGGTAATTTACCTACCGCGTTGTCAAGCGAGATGTAGACTATTGGGAGCGTTCGGTTGACCGATTCGCTGTCGAGGGAAAAGTGCCCTAACCAGAGAACCTTTAAATATTCAGGAAATAAATATGACATACGAAATGTTTACATCAACCGGTTGCGCGCGTTGTAAAATTACAAAACAATACCTTAAAGCAAATGATATCCCCTATGTCGAGCATGATTTTAACGGAGAAGGCAAAGAAGCCTTTGCCGGGTTTTATAAGGCTAATCGTAAAAATATATTTCGTGATCAGGATGGCGTTGAATTCCCGGTTTTCACTGATGGCAATGTAATAAAGCAGGGTGTCAGCATTATCATAGGTCATTTTGCCTCAGGAGATAGCCTTACCGGATTTATCAGTAGAAGCTCTCTGCATGGTGAGTGGATTGATGGGTTCAATGTCTCCGATGGCAATCCCGATCAGGCGGAAGGACTTTTAACAGTACTCAGCCATTTGAAGAAACATAACTTAAAGATTCAATTGAACAGTTACGGTCCTAACGCGGATCTTCTTGAGAAAATCTTGAAACAGGGTCTGGGCGATCGACTAATTATGGAAATTAAGGGCCCGGTAGGCCTGTATGCCGCTTTGAGCGGAAATAAGATTGACAAGGAAGAACTGATCAAAAGCATCAGGCTGGCAAATCAGTTTCCTGAATTTGAATTATTTACAACGATCACTCCTCTGGTTCGAGCAAACGGTAGTGTTGATTTCCTGACACCGGAAGAAATTGGGGAGACAGCAAAGCTGATTGAAGAGGCCAGTCATAGTAAAAAGAATCCTTACCTATTGAAGGTTTTTGATCCTGAAACTACCGACAAAGATGAGTTTAAGTCTGTTGAATCCATGGCGACTTCCAGTATGTTTAAATATCGAACCCAGGCACGACGCTACCAGGTAATGACTGAAATCGGGAATAAGGAGACCTAAATGACTTATCCAAGCGTACACCCAACCGGAGCTACCATATACAATCCTGACAAATGTTGGAATGGGTACACACTTTTTAACGTTCGGGGCTACGGCGCTCTGCTGGTTAATATGAACGGCGGTGAGGTCAAGCTCTGGGAAAATATGTTCGGTTTTCCTAATAAACTTCTTCCAGGCGGATATTTGCTCGGTTCCAGAGGCGAACGAAATACAAAGTACGGAACTCAGGATATGCTGGATCTGGTTCAAGTAGACTGGGATGGAAAGGTCGTATGGAAATTCGACGAATATGAATATATTGAGGATCCAGGTGAGGATGGTAGATGGATGGCACGCCAGCATCATGACTACCAGCGTGAAGGAAATTCAGTCGGTTACTACACACCGGGAATGGATCCTAAGGTAGATGGCGGCAATACCCTGATTCTTTGTCACAAAAATTTGGAAAACCCGCAGATCTCGGATAAAAAGCTGCTTGATGATGTGATCATTGAGGTGAACTGGGAAGGGGATATCGTCTGGGAATGGGTCTGTAGCGATCACTTCGAGGAGTTAGGGTTCAGCGAGGAAGCCAAAAATGCGATGTGCCGTCATCCAGCTATACGTCAAAATGGTGGCGACTGGATGCATATCAATTCGATGTCAACTCTTGGCCCGAACAAATGGCATGATGCCGGTGACGAGAGATTCCACCCGGACAACATCATCTGGGATGGCCGCAATACAAACATTTCCGCCATAATCGACAAGAAGACCGGTAATATCGTCTGGCAGATCGGGCCGGAATTTAATGCCACCCCGGAACTTAAGAAGCTCGGTTGGATTATTGGGCAGCACCATGCACACATGATCCCGCGGGGACTGCCCGGGGAAGGTAATATCATGATTTTTGACAACGGTGGATGGGGTGGATATGGCGCTCCCAATCCGGGCTCACCGACCGGTGAGAGGAATGCTCTTCGAGACTACTCAAGAGTCATCGAAATTGACCCAACCACCCTGGAAATCATCTGGCAATACGGGCCGGCAGAAGCGGGCCTGGTCCAACCGATGGATGCAAACCGTTTTTACAGCCCCTTCATCAGCAGCGCCCAACGGCTACCCAACGGTAATACCTTAATTTGCGAAGGATCGGGTGGTCGTTTGATCGAAGTGACCCCAGAACATGAGATTGTCTGGGAATACATCAACCCATATATCAGCATGGAGCTACCTTTTAATATGGTTTACCGGGCCTACCGCGTACCATATGAATGGGTTCCACAACTGGAAAAACCTGAAGAGCAGGCGATTGAAAGGGTTGAAATACAAAATTTCCGCGTTCCCGGGGCACAACAGCTGGGGTGCAGCAACAAGACTCCGGTTGAAGGCACCCAGGAATCAACCGAATATGGCGACAACCTTTGTGTGGCTATGACTCCGGAGTAACCCATTCGGAAGACCCGTGTCTGGGCGCGATGCATGGGTTATTCCCCCAATCCCATCTGGATGTAGCCAGATGGACAGACATCCTTGCAAACATGACAGCCGATACACTTGCTGTAGTCCGTTTCGACATAACGGCCCATGGTGGATTCAGATTTCGCAACCCGGGAAATGGCGTCCCGCGGACAATATATGATGCAGCTGTCGCACTCGAAACACATACCACAGCTCATACAGCGGCTGGCTTCCGCCCTTGCCCGCTCCTGAGTTAGCCCCTCGATACGTTCACCGAAAGAGCCGAGCACGGAATCGGCGGTAATGGTACTTTCGCTACGTTTGTTTCTTTCCTCATATGGGAAATGGCCGAGAAACAACTCATCTGAAGACACGGTCTCAACAAATGATCGGTCTTCGTAGTTATGGATTGCAAAATCGGCTCGATCGGTTCCCGTATCCTGTACATGTTGATATTCGCAGGGCTCGCGACCGCCTTCCCGTAACTTTTCCAACAGGTTGAAATGGTGTGCATCGACCCTGGGCCGCGGTGACGGTTCTGTACCAGCCATGAAGTGATCAATTCCCTGGGCAGCGATCGAGGCATGGCCAATTGCTGTCGTCAAGAGATGTGGTTTGACAATGTCGCCACCGACAAACAGATCAGGGTGATCCTTGACCCGGAAAAAGCCGTCGGCGTCAATTAGCCCCCAGCCGTTGTCGAGACTCTCCATACCGGCGAGGTCACCAAGCTGGCCGATTGCCGCGACTATCAGGTCGCACTCGATTTCTATTTCAGACCCCTCCTTGACTACCATTTTGCCGGTACTCCAGTCGGCCTCGATCACACGCAGAGCCCTGGCGCGACCGTTTTCATCGAGCACTACTTCGACAGGCGCCAGCGAGTCGCGTATTACCACGCCCTCCTGCATTACGTGCTCAATCTCCATCTTGGTAGCCGGCATTTTAGCAACGGGGCGCCGGTAAACGATCGTTACCTCGGCGTCCTGACGTTGGCCGACGGTGACTACATCATGCTCCGCATGCCCGAGGATAACGTTTTCGAGTCTGTCTTGTTTGCGTTGTTGCTTGATGCATCCCAGACGTCTTGCAACGGCAGCAACATCCATTGCTGTATCACCACCGCCGATGACCAACACCCGTTTGGCAGAATGCTGCAAACGTCCGTTATTGAATGCCTCCAGGAAGGTGATTCCGCTGATGCAGTTTGGCGCATCCCCTCCCGGGAACGGCAAGGCAGAGCCACTTTGGGCACCAAGGCCAATAAAGACGCCGTCAAACTCCTTTTGCAGTTCTGCCAGTGAAATATCGGTCCCGATTTTTGTATTCCTGCGGATTTCGACCCCAAGATCGAGAATACGCTGAATCTCGCCATCAAGGACCTCGCGCGGGACACGGTATCCGGGTATGCCGTGGCGCAACATCCCACCCAATTCGTCGTGTGCTTCAAAGACAGTACAGGCGTGCCCCATGCGGCGCAGGTGGTAGGCACAGGCGAGACCGGCAACCCCACTTCCAATGATCGCGACTTTCTTCCCGGTATCCTCTCCAGCCGGGTGGAGTTTCAGACCGTGGTCCAGACCGTAGTCACCAATGAACTGTTCAACCGAGTTGATGCCGACATGACCCTCAAGTTCAATGCGATTGCAGCCATCCTCACACGGTGCGGGACAAACCTTGCCCATGATTGCCGGGAATGGGTTGGCGTTGGTAACACGACTAAAGGCATATTCCTGCCAGGAGGTACCTGTCGGTGGCTTCTCAATGCCGCGTACTATATTCAGCCAGCCACGAATATCCTCACCCGCAGGACAGCTTCCCTGGCATGGTGGTGTACGATGAACATACGTTGGACATTTATGCGACTCATCGCCGGTAAAAATCTCCTCTATCCATGGTCGATGTACATTGTCCCCGTCTTTGAAACGGCGTTTGGTAAGAAGTTTTTCAGTCATCGTGTAATTCCTGTCCATCCAGAATGATGGCGTTTGATACGAGTTGGTGCAGGCTGACGATCCGGTCTTTGAACAGGCTTTCAAAGAAGGCCACTTCCCTGAACATACGCGCAACCACACCCTGGCGCGTAATAGGCGCCGGGGTGGTTGGGATTTTCAATGGTGCCGGGGTACGCGCGTAAAGCCGAATCCTATACGCCAAACCGACGGCAAAAACTGTAGTCGCCAGGTAAAACAGTACAGCAAAGATTGTGCTCAGCAACACACTCTCCCGGTTAGCGCGTTAGCGGTCCGCTGCCCGCCCGCGGTAGGTTTTAGATACAGCCCGTTGGCTTGGGTAAGCCGGCAATTTTGCAAGCTTGCTTCGCTGGACCGTAAGGGAATAACTCATAGAGATACTCACTGGTGCCTTTTTCAGCGCCCAGCCTTTTCTTGATGGTCTTGGTCAGAACCCGGACGGCCGGTGCGATCTGGTATTCCTCGTAGTAACTACGCAGAAAGTTAACCACTTCCCATGCGTCGTCGGACATTTCTACGTTCTCTTCCGCAGCCATCAACAGTGCCAATTCCGGGCTCCATCTACTAATGTCAGTGATATAACCTTCTTCGTCGGCCTCAATTACTGTGCCATTTAATTCGTAACCCATGGTGTACCTCGTTTACTTTCACTAAGATCGATTTATAGTCAGGCCCAATCGCCGTAGTTCGCTCTCAGCGTTGGGTGCATGTATGGAAAAGGATCCGGAACGCCATGTTCGTCGGGTCTGCGTGGTTGTGCTGCAACATTCATCTATTAATCCTCATACTCGCCGGGCCGTGCTCGTATGGTGCGTACAATGCGTTCCGGCTATTTTTTGGCCGTCGCCTGCTTTCTTCGTCATGATGGCTCCACTAATAAATCTGATAGATAACTACTTAACCTGGCAGCAAAAAAAGAGTAACCACGATTTTCATATCTTCACCTTCGTTTAGAATGAGTGCAGGCCTTCGTATCTGAAGCTTGACCTACGATGTGGGATATTATAACCCACAATATGGGATAGTTGGTAATTTACCTACCGCGTTGTCAAGCGAGATGTAGGCTATTTGGAGCGTTCGGTTGACGACTGTTCATGGCGGGGACAGCCTCATCCCACAATGCGTCGTATCAGGGCGTATCAGGGGACAGTTTACTTATATAGTTTTCTCGTATCAGGGGACAGGTAAGTTGGATGCGGCTGACCAGCCGTAGCGACGACGATGGCGTGGGATCCCGAAAACCAAACGACCCTCTACGCTGCCTCCCTGGTACCTGGCGTCGGGTCCGAGCCGTCAACGGTCTACAGTTCTTCCATGTTGATAACTATTTTGCCGAACTGCTCTGCCTTTTCCATCTTTTCAAAAGCCATGCCAATATCGTGGGCAGGATATACTGAATCGATTGCAGGGAAAATCTTTTTTGAGGAGACCAAACTCAGCATAGCCTCGAATTCTTCCGTAGTTCCCATTGTGGTTCCGTGGATCGAAAGCTGCTTCCAGAAAATGCTGCTGGGTGAAAGGTCTGTCATATTACCTGCCGTGCGGCCGAACATAGCAATGCTTGCGCCTGGCTGGGCCAAATCAAGCAACTTCGAAAACCCCTTGCCGGCAGCGCTGTCAACAATGACATCGAAACCGTCGCATAGGGTTCTAAGCTCCTGATCCCAATCGGTGTTGCAGTAAATGACACCACCGTTGGCACCGAGATCTATTGCCTTCCCTATTTTTTCCTGAGAGCTCGATGTAACATAAACCTGCGCTACCGAAGCCACGGCAAAATGCAAAACAAAGAGTGCCGCGCCACCGCCGATTCCAGTGATCAAAACTTTACTATCCCGCACACAGCCTCCACGGGTGAACAGTGCACGGTAGGCGGTTAATCCCGCGAGCGGCAGAGCAGCAGCTTCTTCCAAGCTGAGGTGCTTCGGTTTGGCGTACACGTATTCGCTGCCGATGCTGATATATTCCGCGAAAGTGCCTTGAGTGGGGAATCCCAGGATCTGGTAATCCGGGCCCTGTACTTTTTCATTCGGGCCCCAGTACAGAGAAGGATTCAGAATGACTTCATCACCGATATTGAATCCGCTTACATCAG
>Ga0164313_10000231_pt1 | contig 41416 bp, 27 predicted proteins | sample GuaBasSedimGuay4_FD_113735 | JGI IMG/M metagenome (GOLD analysis project Ga0164313, IMG submission 113735) | Subseafloor sediment microbial communities from Guaymas Basin, Gulf of California, Mexico - Guay4, Core 4569-4, 0-3 cm | ecosystem: Environmental > Aquatic > Marine > Hydrothermal vents...
ATTAACCCATTAACCCATTAACCCATTAACCCATTAACCCATTAACCCATTAACCCATTAACCCATTAACCCATTAACCCATTAACCCATTAACCCATTAACCTATTCCGTCTCTTCTAACCACAAAGTTCACAAAGTCAGACACTAAGGGCACAAGAGTTTCAAGTATAATTTTAATTTTTTAATTTTGGTCCCATCTTTTCTCCATCTCACCATCTCTCCATCTCTCCAGTCGTTCCATCGTTCTTTAACTCACTCCTTCACCCATTTTTAATCTCAATCAGATCTTTCATAACACTGTACATCTCTATTTTAGTTCCTTCAATGCCAAATGCGTCATGTAATTTTTTATAAATTGTATATATCTTATTATACGTCGCTACATTTTCTGAATTTGGGAGATATACCTTCTCCAACATTACACAACTTTTATCTTGTAATTCATTGTATGTAATGTCTTTACCTTCAGAAGTAAAGGCCGCATGGGCTCCCATTAAAGCAGCTCCCAGAGCAACCGTTTCGTCCGTTGCAGCTATTTTCATAGGTTTATTGATAATGTCCGCATAGATTTGCATAAACAAAGGGTTTTTATGAGTAATTCCGCCGCAATTAACAACTTCATTTATCACAACTCCCTGACGCTCCATGTCTTCAATTATTACTCTTGCTCCAAAGGCAGTACTCTCGATCAAGGCCCTGTATATTTCAAAATCTTTTGTTTGCAGACTCTGGCCAATAATTAAACCTGACAACATAGGATCAGATAAAATTGATCGATTTCCATTATTCCAGTCCAATGCAAGCAGGCCACTGGAACCAACTTTTAATTTTCCTGCTTCTTGCGTAAGGTCGCCATGTGTTCTTTTATCCAGGAGTACATCTCTAATATACCAGTTTAGAATATCTCCAACAGCACTTTGTCCGGCTTCAATTCCGTAATGATTAGGTAAAACAGATTCAGTTGCAACACTTGCGACACCTTCAATGTTTGAATTGCCGGAATGAAGATCTCCTAAAACGAGGTCACAGGTAGAAGTTCCAATGATCTTGACCAGACTACCGTCTTTAATTCCCGAGCCAATAGCTCCAGCATGCGCATCCAGAATTCCTACAGCGATAGGAATTCCCTCAGGTAAACCAAATTCATCTGCCCATTCCCTAGATAATTCGCCGCAATTATGCTCAATAGAAAAAGTAGTTTTAGGTAAGGTATTTAAAATCCGTGATAAATCAGGATGTAAGGCTTCAATGAATTCGCCATCAGGATAACCGTTCCATTCCTCATTATACAACCCTTTGTGACCAGCTGCACAAATATTTCTTTTAACCAGATCTACGTTATTAACACCCGACAATACGGCAGGGATATAATCACTCAATTCCAACCAGGTATATGCCGCATCGAACACTTTTTTATCCTCATTCCTACAATGTAGAATTTTAGCCCAAAACCATTCCGAAGAATATGCTCCACCAACTTTGTCTAAATATTGCGGTCTTATTTTTTTGCTTGTTTCGGTAATCAGATCCGCTTCTGCATGTGACGTATGATCTTTCCACATCCAGGCATAGGCATTTAAATTATTTTTGAAATTTTCCAACGAAGATAAAGGAATCATTTCTTTAGTAACGGGTAGGGGAGTAGAGCCGGTTGCATCGACGCCTATACCAAATACCGCAGACATTTCAACATCGAGTTTTTTATTTTCAAGTTTAGATTTTTGCAAGGCCTTCTTCATTGAGTTCACGTAGTCCGCAGCACTTTGTCGGGCTAATAAACTATCTGAATTGGAAAGAAATACACCATTTTCACCTCCTTCATAAGCTTGTTCTACAGAATTTAAAACTTTTCCACTTTCCAATTCCATTGTAAGAATTCGTACTGCTGTAGAGCCAAAATCTATTCCTAATACTATTTTATTTTGCATAATTAAATTCAATTTTTTAAGACGTCGAACTTGACTTTGACAACAGAAACCTGTACCTTTTATGATGATTCTTTTTGTCTAGATACAAATCTGAGCATTTTAGATGCTCTGCGGCTTAACGTCTCATATTTTTGGATCATAACATGATGAACAAAATTATGCTTAAAAAAATAAATCAAGGGTTAAAATATTATTTGTTTTGAATAAAATTAGTTAATAAAACCATACAGAAATAGAATATATTTGTGGATATAAAAATGTTAAGTTAATTTTGTTTGGTTAGTAAGAAAAAGGCTACTGTTTTATATAGTAGCCTTTTTTATCAAATAAATATCTTTTTTCAAATATTCCATTCGGAATTTAAATTACACAGTTATGCAAAAATCAATAATATTTCTTTTTATTTTCATTCTACTCGAACTTCAAGCACAAGAGAGTAATAAAATTGCCTTTGGCCCGTATATACAGCAGATGAGTACCAAAGATGCTACGATCTGTTGGTCAACACTTGAAGGACTGACTACTATAAGTGACACGAACGGGAGAACAGATACGATTAGTGAATACAAACAACATACCATTCATTTGGCAAATTTAAAACCCAATACAAAATATGATTATGATGTGCTCAATGATGGTTCAGAAGAAGGAAAGGGTACTTTAACAACCTATCCGGATAAGATTGTACCGTTTAACTTTATTGCAATTGGAGATTCTCGCAACCGACATGATGTTCATGCCGAAATTGTCAAGAAAATGGCCGAGAAGAATCCCAGATTTGTAGTTAACTCGGGCGATCTGGTGGCCAATGGTAGATCTATGAGTGACTGGGAGGCGTTCTTTAAGGTCAATAAAGAGTTTATGAAAAACACGCCTTACTACCCTGTACTGGGAAATCATGAAAAAGATTCACCATATTATTACGACTTTTTTGACCTTCCGAATAACGAACGTTACTATTACTTTACTGTGGGAGATGCACTTTTCATTGTATTGGACAGTGAAGGGTTAAGAACAACTATACCGGCATTTGTAACGGATAATCAAGAGGATAAGTATTGGTATGATTCAGCCATAGAATATCATAAAACCCAAAAGGAATGGCTGGAAAATGTGTTGAACTTAAATAATGAGGCAGGGTTTATTTTTGTTTTTCAACACCTTCCTTTATATAGTGTTAAAGCAAGTCGTGTTGAAGAATCGAAGATGGCTCGTGAATTCTGGGGAGATATATTTGCCAGACATGGGGTTCAGGTTTTTCTGAATGGTCACGATCATCATTATCATCATGCCATAGATAATGGTGTGCATTTTATTACCGCTGCAGGAGCTGGTGCCCCATTATATAAGGTGGATGCTCCACAACCGGAAACTGTGAGCTACAAAGAAATTGAGCATTTTGTAAACGTGGAAGTAAATGAAACTACTGCAATTCTACATGTGATCGATATTGATGGCAATGAGTTTGATACCATTGTAGTAGAAAGAAGAGGCACAGATTGAAATTGGGTAAATAATACGACAAAATTGATATATGAGAATGCAATATTTAGTTCTTATTTATTTTATATTATTAAATTTTGTCAAACTTCACTCTTAAGCTGTATTCTTCAGAATAGTCAAAGGGCCATATCATTTACGAAATTTCAACGAAGAATTTTTCATTCAAAATAGCAAAGGACAAAACTTTCAAAGGTGGAATTGCTATCTTTAAAATTATTAAATAAAAATGAATAAAAAACTCCTACTAATTGGACTTATTTTACTGTTTATTTGGAAACCTGTTTCCGCTCAGGAAAAAATAATTACACAACCACTGGAGCCTCACCCCTTTATCGAAATTATTGAGTGGTATGCACATAAAGGAGATCTGTCCATCAATGAAGTGAGGCAAGAGAATCCTTCGATTTGGAAAAAAGAAACACTAAACGTTCCAAATTGGGATAAAAATGGAGTTAAATGGTTTAAAAATGAGATCGTAATTCCGGAAAAGTTTGACGGTCTTGACCTGATCTTACATATAAATGTGTCGCCATCTGCCTCGGTGTATGTTGATGGTAAGGAATTATTTAGATGTTCGGGATATTCAGGAAGAGGTGTATTGGCGCTGTCCGCAAAAGCAGGAAATAAATATACGATTCAGATAAAAACAAAAAATGGAGGTTATAACAGTCGGTTTTATAATGCAAGAATTGTAGGAATGCCAGGAGGTTACGGAGACTTTCTAAGTTCATTTTCTATAGGAAGTCCAAAAGGAGGTACCCCAATTACCGATTGGAAATTTAAAATAAAGGCCATTGATAATGCTTCGGAAATAGGATTTAACGACTCAAAATGGGAAGACAGAAAGACAGGAAAAGGTTGGGAAGGAGAATACCAGCATGCCTGGTACCGAACCACGATAGAACTACCCAGTGAGATCGATGGTTATTCTGTTGAAAATAGGCCTGTTAGAATTATTATAAACGCAAATGATAAAGGTGAACTATGGATAAATGGAAAATTCTATCAGAAATTCAGAGGTCGCAGTGGCGATGGAAATGTTATAATAACTTACGCTGCTAAATTAAATACGCCAATTCACATAGCAATTAAGGTGATCAATGAATGGGGAGGGGGAGATCTCGGTTATGTAAAATTGATAACGGATGAGGCATATCAAATGAGAACATCTCATGCCGAGATGAAAATCAATTGGGATAGGTTAGATAGATATATCAACAGGCATCCCTCTCCGGATATGAAAGTGATTTCTAAAGTTACTGAATCATTAAAGGAAAATAAACATTTAGACATTGCTGGGGCAATTACTTTTACAAATAGTGCTATAAAAGGGGCAGAAGCAGAATTAATAAATGATCCCGCTTTTTTAATTCCGCCTTATCTTCAAAATTTACAAGATGAAGCCATCACTATTATGTGGGAAACGGCATATCCTACTTATGGAACTGTCCTTTATGGGAAAAATGGCAAAATGGATCAGGTGGCTAAGGAGAACGAAATACCAACTACCATGCACCAAATAACATTAGTCGACTTAAAACCAAATGAGACCTATACCTATAAGATTGAGAGTTTTAACACGGCAAGTGTGGTACAGACATTTAGAACTAAAAAATCTAAAGATGAACCTATTAAAATAATTGTTTACGGAGATAATCGCTCCTATCCAAAAGTTCACGAAAATCTGGTAGAAATGATGGCAAAGGAGAACGCAGATATGATCTTAAATGTAGGGGATGTTGTTTCAAAGGGTACGAATTTGACCGGATGGATCGATGAGTATTTTTACCCTTTAAGACATCTTAGCGGATCGATCCCTTCCTATATATCTATTGGTAATCATGAATATGGTGGTTATGGAGAGCATCGTATTGTTCCTCCTTTTGAGAAATACGTGAATAACCCTTCCAATATTTCAGGTAGTACAGAATATTTTTACTCGGTAGATTATGGAAATTCGCATTTTATATTTTTAGACCCTAACAAAGCGAATTTCGAAGAAGGAGAAGGGATAGAAATAAATAGCCAGCAGTACAATTGGTTTATCAACGATTTGAAAGAGGCGAATAAAAATAGTGAATGGATCTTTGTTTTGATGCATCAACCTCCTTATTCTGAAGCCTGGTCGGGTGGGTTCTATGATGGAGAAGCTCCTTTGCGGGAATTTATAGTTCCAATTATTGAAGCTAATAATGTAGATATGGTTTTTAGTGGCCATACCCATGATTACGAAAGAGGCTTACCTCATCCGCCATACGATCCCGCAACGGGAAAAGGAAATAATGCAGCCTATGTTATTACCGGAGGTGGAGGATCCAACCTGGACAATCATAAATATTACGACTGGGAACAGATCGATTTCCCGGACCATAAAGCTACTCCTGATAGTGATGAAACGGACGAAGGAGAATACTACCAATACAATTACGTCATCATTGAAATTGATGGTAAGAATTTAAAATATACAGCACGGCGAATGAAGGGAAATGGAAGCGATGGAGGAGTTATGGATAGTTTTGAAATGAAACATGAGTAAACCTTGTACCTTATTATACTTAATTATTCAACATTGGAGTAAGTTGTTCTGTATTTACGAAAATCCGCATTATTTTGTCAATTTTAAAACAAGGCACGAAGGATGATTTATGGAATTTGAGAATTGTATTGCCTTCCAAAAAGCCCTAAAGAAGTAGAATTAGAATTGACTTGGAAGGATTAGTCGGAATTATGAAATATTTTGATCTGTATAAATATCATTTTTTAGAAAGTCTTTTAATAATAGTTCGTTAAACTTTTATATTATGTTTATAATTAGAGAAATACAAAAATAATGTCGTTTTTATAAACTATTAACAGTCAGTTATTTGAATCTTAACGCCTTAGCGAGAAACAACAACTTAACGAAGTGTTGTTAAGTTTATAATAAAACAATAAAGACATATCAAAATGAGTATTAAAGTAACAATTCTGGGACTAATTATTTGTTGTGTGGCTTCCTGTAATGAACCCACTAAAAAGGAGCAAAATTATTTTGACAAGGCTTTAGAGAAAGGTGTTCGGGCAAACGAGGGCTATAACAGGTGCTTGAATTTTACAAAGGATTGGTTAACTGTGACGGATCCAATATCTGGTTTAATCCCTTCCAATGCTTACGGTAAGGGTTTGGATACCTGGACTCCTCATAATGCAGCAGCGGATAATTATCCATTTATGGTTCTTACCGCCTATTTATTAGATGAAGAAATGTATGAAGGCACCATGCTGAATATTCTTAATACCGAAAAAAAAATTACTTCGCGACTAGGTGCACTTCCCGACACCTATTCTTTTACTGAACAAAATTTTAAGAATAAAGAAATTGATACGGCTAAAATAATTTTTGGTACATCCGAATATATTAAAGATGGTTTAATTCCATTGACCGAGTATACAGGTTTTACACCGTGGAGTGAAAGGCTAATTGAAATGTTGGATGATCTATCAAAACATATCACCGTAGTCCAAATGAAGGAGGGAACCTTTTATAGTAATTCGATTAGTACCGAGATAAATGGTGAATTGTTACAAACCCTATCGCGGGTTTATTGGATGACCAAGGACAAGAAATATTTAGATTGGGCAACCTCAATTGCGGATTATTATCTATTGGATTACCCGGATTATTTACTCAAAAATGATCGGTTGAGACTTCGCGATCATGGCTGTGAAATAATCGGAGGTCTGAGCGAATTTTATGTCATTTCAAAATTCACGAACTCAAAAAATCATAAAGCATATCAAAAAAACTTACATAAGATATTGGATAGAATACTTGAAGTGGGACGAAATGAAGATGGGATGTTCTATAATGCAGTGAATATGGAAACAGGTGTTGTTTCTGACCAAGGGATCGTTGACAATTGGGGATATCTTTACAATGCCTATTACACTGTATATCTCATAGATAGAAATGTAGAATACCGTGATGCCGTGCTTAAAGTTTTTAAAGCGCTTGGTCCGAACTACAGTAATTTTGATTGGGAAAGAGGAAGTTCGGATGGTTTTGCCGATGCTATTGAAAGCGGAATTAATTTGTACAACAGGGAAAGAGTTCCTGAGTTAAAGAAATGGATCGATAACGAGATAAAAGTAATGTGGTCATTACAGGATTCCAGTTATAGAAAGGCGGCTCAGCCATGGAAAAATAGAGGAATAATAGAAGGGTGGCATGGAGATGGTAATTTTGCTCGTACTACAATAATGTATTGTTTAATGCAAACAAATGATGTCACTGTTTCTCCATGGCGGGAAGATATTATTCTTGGTGCTTTTGAAAAGGAAGATAAATTGTACATATCTTTAAAAGCAAATGAAAATTGGGAAGGAACCTTATACTTTGGCCGGGAGCGGCACAAAGAAATATTTCATTTGCCAATTGATTATCCGAGGATAAATCAATTCCCGGAATGGTTTACTACTAAAGATGAAGAAACTTACCTGGTCACTGACTTCGATACTAACAGCGCAACAAGTTATGATGGGTTGGTATTAAGAGAGGGTATAAAAGTTAAATTGAAAAAAAGTGAGCCTTTTTATTTGACAATAAGTAGAAAGAGATAAAAATTAGTTGGTAGATAAAATTATTATAGTCCATAACAATTCTAAAAATGAATACAATGATTAAAAAATTGGTAATAATATTACTTGTGGGGATGGTCACATCCTGCTCAGATCCTGTTGAAAAGCAATTAGATCTGTCTAAGGCTACTATTTTAGTTTCAACAAATATTAAATCACCGGTCAGGGAAACTGCAGGAAACATTCTGGTTGAAGAAATTGCAAGTCGGACGAATTTGGAACTTGATATCACTGATAATTGGGACAACAAAACAATAATTGCTCTAACGATTACAGGTGAAAAAGAATTGTACGGGGCCTCTGTTCCAAACAGATCCGTAGATACATTGCCTGAGTTAAAAAAAGAAGGCTATCGAATTTTTCACGAAAGCAAAAACGGAAAGGATATTTTATGGATCACGGGTGCAGATCCCAGAGGAGTGCTTTACGGGGTAGGTAAATTACTACGAACAGCAGATATGAGAAATAGTCAGATCGCGATCGCTAATAAAATTGATTTTTCAAGCTCGCCTGAATATGCTATTCGGGGACATCAATTCGGATATAGAAATACGGCTAATTCCTGGGACTCCTGGACGGTTGAACAGTTTGATGAGCATTTTCGTGAGCAGGTAATTTTTGGTGCAAATAGCTTTGAGAATATTCCATTTCAAGAACCGGAATCGAGTCCTCATTTTAAAGTAAACCCTCAGGAAATGGAGGTTTATATGAGTGCTATCTGTAATAAATATGATGTAGATTACTGGGTATGGACACCGGCTCCACATGATCTAACGGTTAAAAATGCGCATCAGGAAGGTCTTAAAGAACAAGAGGCTTTTTTTGCATCTTGTCCAAGGTTGGATGGGTTGTTTGTTCCCGGTGGTGATCCGGGTGAAAATCATCCGTCACATTTAATTCCATACTTAGAAGATCTGTCTAAAATACTACACAAGTATCATCCGGAGGCGGGTATTTGGGTTTCTTTACAAGGGTTCAATGAAGAGAAAGCAGAATATTTCTTTAAATATTTGGAAGAGGAAAGCCCGGATTGGCTAAAAGGTCTTGTTTATGGTCCGAGTAGCCCTCCAATTGATCTGGAACGTGAACACTTGCCTAAGAAATATATGCATCGTTCTTACCCTGATATAACACATACCGTACGATGTCAGTACCCGGTAGAAAGATGGGATCAGGCATTTGCTCTTACTTTAGGTAGAGAACCTTGTAATCCTCAACCGATGGCCTACGCCAAAATACATAACAGAGATGCTGTTTATACGGATGGGTTTTTGGCTTATTCCGATGGATCTCATGATGATGTTAACAAAGTACTATGGAGTCAGTTAGGGTGGGATTCTAAAAGAGATATAAGAAATATTATTCTTGAGTATAGTCGTTTTTTCTTCGGCCCGGAAGTAGCAGAAGAGGCCACGGATGGAATATTTGCTTTGGAGCAGAACTGGGTTGGTCCGGTTTTGGGAAATAAAGTAATTGGTAAAACCTTGGCCTTGTGGAAAAAATTGGAATTGGAAAACCCGGAGTTATCCGATAATTGGAGGTGGCAACAATTGGTTATGAGAGCCTATTACGATGCTTATATTCAGGATAGACTTACCTATGAAAAGGGCCTTGAGATAAAAGCCTATGAAATTCTTGCTCAGGCAAATGCCATTGGAGCAGACAAGGCGATGGACGAAACATTGAGCTTAATACAAAAGGCAGATACGGAATTTGTTTCTCAGGATCTAAAGGAAAAGGTATTTCAATACGGGGAAGACTTGTTTCAATCTATTGGGGCACAAACCAGTGTACCAAAATACAATGCGAGAAGTGCAGAAAGAGGAGCGGTTCTTGATTTTATTGATTATCCATTGAACAATAGATGGTGGCTGGAAGATGAATTTAAAAAGATCAGAGAATATAAAACAGAAGAAGAGAAATTGGCCAAACTCGAGTTTATAAGAACCTATGAAAACCCCGGGGAAGGAAGTTTCTATGACAATATTTCAAGTGCAGATGCAAAGCATGTTACTTCAGAAACAGACGATGCTATAGATTATTTATGGGAAAATAATGGATTGAGCAGAAAGCGCTTATCCACTCAGTTATTTCAATTTTCCCCTGTATTAGAATATGATGAACTTGATCCCAAATCAGATTATATGATCCGTGTTTCCGGATATGGAGAGGCCTTGTTAAGAGCAAACGGGAAGAGATTAAAACCTACAAAGTACGAAAAAGGATTTGAGCAGTTTAAAGAGTTTCCACTTCCTAAGGATCTTATAAATGATGGTAAATTAGTAATTACATTCGATAAACCCGATGAAGAACATCTCAACTGGAGGAAACAATCCAGAGTTACAGATGTTTGGATATTAAAGCAATAGGCTAAATTGTAGACCCGTCAGGTTTTCAAAACCTGACGGGTCTGAACCAGTTCATTAGATGAAACAATTATTCCCTCTTCATGGAATTGTAACGGTACTTAATACACCTTTTACTAGAGACGATACGATCGATTTTAATGCATTAAAAAAAAATGTCAATGAAGCTTTAAATGCCGGTGTTGCCGGCTTTTTAGTTCCTGCAATGGCTTCTGAACTTTACAAATTATCCGTGATCGAAAGATTGAACATGGTGGCTACGGTAGTTGAAACTGTAGATTGTCGTGTTCCTGTTATAGCAGGTGCCGGTGAGACAGATCTATCCAAAAGTAAGAATATATTAAGATCATATTTGGATATTGGTTGTAAAAATGTGTTGTTTCAAATACCCTATAAAAACGAAGAGCAATTCAAAAGTAATTTTATGGAACTGGCAGCACTCGACCCTGAAATGATCATGTTGCAAGATTGGGATGCTTCCGGTTATGGCTTGGCAGATGAGTTGATATGTGATCTTTTTGAAAATGTGAGGGCATTTCGCTGTTTAAAAATTGAGACCGTTCCGGCAGGAATTAAATATTCAAGGATCTTAGAACTGACAGAAGGTAAATTGAATATCAGTGGAGGATGGGCAGTGTCACAAATGATAGAAGGGTTAACCAGAGGGGTACATGCGTTTATGCCAACAGGAATGCATTATATTTACACTTCCATTTATAGGTTGTTTGAAGAGGGTAAGTCTAAAGAAGCAGAGAAATTATTTCAACAGATATTACCGGTATTGGCATTTTCTAATCAACATTTAGATATCTCAATCCACTTTTTTAAACGACTGTTGTACCGTCAAGGAATTTACTCAACTCCAAATGTTCGAGAACCAATTTTGTCCTTTGATAAAGTACATCGGGAAATTTCAGATAAACATATTGAACTAATAATGCAACTTGAAGAGGCAATAAAGGCATAATTATAGATTTTATTAAATATTTATTATGATAACTACAATAATTTTTGATATGAATGGTGTGATCACCGATGATGAAGAAATCCATGAAATAGCTACCCAGGAAATCTTTAAAAGCATTGGTGTAGATCTGACCTCGGAAATTTACAGAGAAATGTGTTTGGGAAGAACGGATATGGCTTCCTTCAAAGATTTAATGAAATATTATGAAGTCAGAGATCAAAGCATGGATAAATTAATTGCCGCCAAATCATCAAAATATCAGTTGTTGATCCAAGGAAATTTAAAGGTGTATCCGGGAGTTATTTCACTCATTAAAAAACTGCATCAAAAATATGCTCTAGCGCTTACTTCAAGTTCAACCTTTGATGAGGTGCATACAGTTGTTCGCCAATTGAATCTGAAAGAATTCTTTCAAACAATTGTTACTTCAAAAGATGTGGTCCATGGGAAGCCGGATCCGGAACCCTATTTCTTAACTGCAAAAAAATTAAATGTAAAGTGTGAGAATTGTCTTGTGCTTGAAGATTCAGAAAACGGAGTACAATCTGCAATTTCGGCCGGAATGAAATGCGTCGCTATCACCAACACGGAAGATCAAAATAAATTAACTAAAGCAGATCGAATAATTGACACCTATACCATATTGACAGATACTTTTATTCAAAATGTCTAATTGTAATAATTTGCCATTTGCCCCAAATTTTAGCTGAACTAAAAGAGCTATTATGATTTTGACACGGATAATAATTAATGCAATTAAGGCAGAATGCACGAAATTTTATAATTGCCATTAGTTTAAATTTGAACGTTTTACTATTGACAATAGTAAGAAAATTTAATTCTATTATAACCAATTAAATAATTATTGATGCAAAATAAAGTGCTTATCAAGTTCGTGTTGTTTTTTATTATCTTTAATTCAAGCGCACAAGAAAACGATTTGAACAGTCCGGTACAAGAATCCAAAATTTTTCAAAAAAGTAAGATAGAGGTGATACAAAGCAAATATCTGGACAAAAATGGAGACAAATCCCATGAAGTATTTTTGAGTAAAAATGGATTATATCCAAACAATAAAAATATAGAATCAAATCCATATTTTACGGTAAGTGTATCAATGGATGATATAATGGAAAAAAATGGAAAGATTCAAATAAAAAAATCGGCAAAGCTGTATAATTTGGATTTTTATATAAAAAATAAAATGACATATAATTCCTTTAATCAGGCGATACCTATATGGGATGGAAGGGTATATGAAGAAGACAATGAAATAATTGTTGGAGGATATTCTTCAGAATACAACGAAAGACCTATTGGTATTATTGATGAAAATGGGAAGTTCATTCCTGCACTAAGTGGTTTAGATGCTGAGGAGTTCCCTTTATTGCAAATCCCTTCTGATAACATTGTATTCGACCCTTTCATGAAAAGACTGTTTCAGATTAGTCCAAGCGGTAACAAAGAATTAACAAAAACAGAAAATCTTTATCTTCCCATAGATATCTATGGAAAGAAGGGGGAATTATTGAATAATATACCATTTGAGATCAGTTATGAAAACACGAATTCCTCTTTGATCTTATATGGAATTTTAAACGGTAAAAAGATGGAGATCGCAAGATGTGATATTCAAAGATCAGAGATAGTTCACAGCAGAGATGCTTTTCGGCCGGAATTAATCACTGGGGCCAGTCAGCAAGGAAATGGAGAAATGATCTCCTTAACTTTTAAGGGATCTTATTCTAAAAGCATTAATTTGGAGGAAGGCAATCTTTTTCTGAATGCTAATTATAAGAATGATCTTACCCATTCAGTAAAATCAAATAAAATTATAATGGATGGCGATTTTCAAGATTGGAGAAATATTAAAGGTGTAAGTGATGTTCAAGGGGATTATGTATCCTATCTGTTTGAAAATCCCGATACTGACCTTCTTGAGTTCAAAGTTACCAATGATGATAAATATATTTATTTCTACACCAGGGTTGTGGGAGCTCATGGCAGAACAGGTGAAAAGGGTAGATATTATTGGTATACCTATATAGATGTTGATACCGATCCTTTAACGGGTTACCCACCAACCCGAGACGATAATTGTTATTTTGGTATTCCTATTGGAGATGATTCTGAAGCGCAATTTGAGTTTATTGGAAATAAGTTTGTAAAAACCTTTTTTGGATTTACAGGAATTGGAGCGGAAAAAGAGGTTCTAAGCGGTGAATTGGAGCTCGGACCATCTTATTATTCTCGTAAGGATAGCGATGGTAAGGAACGGAAAAGTTACAAAATGGAATATGTCCACAGAGAAAATTCCAGATTTACTACAGAAGATTATACAGCAGGGACAAGTGAAGATATAATTATTTCACTTTCTCCTGACGGTTCGGAAGTTGAGGTTAGAGTAGAGTTGGTAGGTTTTCTCAAAGATATACATGGGAATAGCTTGATGCATGTTGGAAAAAAAATTGATATTGCAGCAGGAGTAGAAGGATCAAGCGACCATTATAACACAAGTGACTGGGGAGCAGATTCCAGTTCAATAATTTATGGATACCTGATAAAATAAAAGATGCAAAAACTGATAATTATACTGTTGCTATTGAATTGGACCTTTGTTCAGTCTCAGGGAAAAAAACTAAAATGGTATAAAGGAAATACCCACACTCATACGGTTTTAAGCGGTCATGCCGATACACATCCGGACACAGTTGCCTTATGGTACCTGGAAAGAAATTATAATTTTCTGATTCTTAGCGAACATAATCAATTTATTGATCCTGAAAGTATTAACCTTCCGCCAGATAGAAGAAAGGATTTTATATTAATTCCCGGCGAAGAGGTTTCCGATTACAAACATATTCATACAACCGGAATGAATGTTAGCAGGGAGGTTTTCCCCCAATATCCAAATGAACTATCGACTGTAAAGAATAATAGATTTGAAAATTTCAAGATCTATTTGATGCAAAAGCATACAGATTCAATTAGAAGTGCCAACGGTATTCCAATACTAAATCATCCAAATTGGAATTCGGGAGCTTCCGCAGCCGATATACAAAAGGTGGAAGGACTCAACATGATCGAATTATATAATGGTCACCCGGATGTAAATAATTGGGGAAATGAAGAACATGCTTCCATGGAAAAGAAATGGGATTCTTTATTGACGGCAGGAAGAAAAATCTACGGTGTGTCATCAGATGATGCTCATTTTTTTAAAAATTGGGCGGTTGACGAAAGTAACCCCGGTCGTGGTTGGGTGATGGTGCAAAGCAAAGAATTGACTGCAAATGCAATTACTGATGCCATGACGAAAGGAGATTTTTACGCATCAAGTGGTGTTATTCTAAAAAAGATTGTCAAAAATAAAAAGAATTACAAAGTAGAAATTGATGTGGATAGCTCATTAGAAGAAATGAAAAGTCCATTATTGGTTGGTTTTAAAACTGCAAAAGAAGCAGAAGGGTTTAGTATTGAATTTATCACTGATAGTGGCAGGATTATCCAAAGAACAAAAGGAAATTCAGCTAAGGTTATAATACCAAAAGGGGTGCGGTATGTCAGGGCTAAAATTATTTATTCAAGAGTAGTCTCTTCGAATAGTGAGCAATTCTTTGCATGGACACAACCCATATTTTTGAACGATATTAAATAAATTGATAATATGAAGAATAAGGAACAATGGTTAAGTATCCTAATTGTGGCGATGTCTTTAGCCACAGCATGGGCTATTAGGGGGCAGTTTGGTCATGAGCAGGGCGCAGCCTGGGCTGGCGCAGTAGGTGGTTTGGCATTAATAATGGTTAGTAAGAGAAAAGATTGGTATAATAAAATGGTTCTGGTTGCTTTGGCTTCTGCAGTTGGATGGGGTGCCGGAGGTATGATAAGCTATGGTGTTGTGGTTGGTTATGGTTTTGCTGATAATTTTATTAATGCCTTCTATGGGCTTAGCATGCTATTTGTGATTGGTGCCTTGTTTGGATTACTGGGTGGTGGTTTGGTTGGACTTGTTCTGGATGATACGAAAAAAAGTAAAGTAAAATGGGGATCACTCATGGCAGAGATGGTTGCTGGTGGACTTATTGGCTATTTTTTCCTTGTTGAACAAATTGGCTTTAAAATGACGCCGCCACGATCAGAGGCATGGGCGATAATATTTGGGGCTGGCCTGGCTATGTTGTGGTATATGGCTCGAGAGAAAAGAAACTCTGCCATACGTGTGGCTATTTTTTCTGCTCTTGGCGGTGGGTTTGGATTCGCATTCGGGAATTTTTTACAGGTTATCGGAAATGTCATGGAAATTCAATTCAATATGTGGAATGTAATGGAATACAGTATTGGATTTTTTGGTGGTTTAGGAATGGCTTATGGTGTTTTTAGTTCGAAATGGACTATCGACGAAGAAGAATCAAAAAAATGGGTCAACCGTGCGGCATTGTTTATAGTTGTAGTATTAATTCCGGTTATATTATATCGAGAATCATTAACTTATGAGCACTTTATTAATAGATTAGGCGACATTTCTAAATTGGATTATATAGCTTCAATCAGTACGACTGTTGTTGCGATCATACTCGTGCTCATGTCAGTAATTCTCCTATGGAAATTAAAAGATGGGTTTTATAAAAAGAAGGATATTGCACTCTTCTTCTTTATTTACCTGGCGGTGTACATATTTATAAGCTATGCTGTCACTGGATTGTTCGCAGGGTTTATGGCTTTAAATCACCATTTATATATATTAAATATTATCCTACTTTTTATTTTGTTCAAAATGGAAAAACCTGCGATGTTTGATGAAGTTACTAATCAGATAAATACGAAAAAATGGGTTGCACTTTTTTTGATTTTGATTATGTTTATTGCAATACTCACGGTTATAGCAATAAGTACCCATGGAGAATTAGGTGGATCGCACAATAGGTTTCCAATAAATTGAAAGTACTCATCGCTTGATACTAAAAATAGCGATGAGGATAATTTAATAGAAAACAATGAAAAATATTTCCTTTAAAAATCAATATTCAGGGGGTATAATCATCATAACAACTGTTTTATCCATTGGGTATGCGGTATTGCGTTATCATATATTTGGGGAGGTGCCTTGGAAAGACCTTCCATTGTATGTTTTGAACAAGGGAATATCTCTTTCTTCATTAATTTTATTATCATTTAACTTTTCCTTAGGCCCCCTTAAAAATGTAGGAATAAAAATACCTGAAAACTGGTTAAATGCCAGAAAATCGATGGGAATAGCCGGTTTTTTATTTGCATTTATTCATATATTTATGAGTATTTCTATTTTAAATCCTAAATATTATTCGGTTTTTTTTATGGCAGATGGCACCTTATCTATTGAAGGAGGCTTGAGTTTATTAGGCGGTATTTTGAGTTTTGTTTTTTTATGGGTCTATAATACAAGTTTCTCATCAAGATTAAAAGAAGATAAAAGGATTATTGCAATAATTACATCAAGAAGATTTCTTATTTATGCGTTTTTTTTTACGGGGGTGCATTTATTTTTTATGGGATATAAAGGTTGGGGAGACAGTTCTGGATGGCAAGGAGGACTACCTCCTGTTAGTTTAATCTCGTTTACTATTTTTTCCTTGGGTTTCCTGATCAATTTGATAGGAAGGAAGTGAATTAAAATAATTTTTCATAAAATAAATTATTAAAAATCCCTCCTTGTTTTTGGGAAGTGCCTGTGCCGCGCTTAGTAGATATGGATCCACTTTCGGCTAAGGTGGAAGGGTAAATTAAGTTATAATATCTTCGGTCTTTCTTAAGAATCACTCTTATTCATGCCACTCAATGTCACCTGACTTTGAGTTAAAACTATAAGCCAAGCAAACTAATCTTAGTTCATAACTCTTTTTATACCAAGAGTTTCAGCTATTTCGAGCATTTCAGACAATCGATCGGTCAAAATAAAATCAACACCCATTTCAAACAATTCTATTGTTTCATCCGCTGTATTACTAAAATAGTAATTTATTCGGATATGATGTTTCTTCAATTCATAGATGTCAGTCTGTAACGAATCATCGTTTCGTTTCTTTAAGAGCTGCAGGGTCGAGAAGTTCTCTTTAATCGTTTCGCTAACATATGTCCTGCGTTCATCTTGCCTTTCCATATTGCAAATTTTGATATTGGGACCTGCTTTTTTTACCCCTGTTGCGGCTTCCTTGTTGCAAGCGATTATTCCTTGATGTACTCTTTTTTTTGTTAAAAGAACATTTGCTACAGCCTTGCCTAGTTCTTCATCACCCTTAAGGTGAATGTTAAGCCAAATATTTTTTGGAAACACTTCAATTGCATCCTTGAACAAAGGGACTTTTTCTCCTTTAAAAATTTCCGATTTCCACTGTCCTGCATCGAGTTTCTTTATTTTTTTCCAAGTGAGTTCTTCAACTAATCCGATTCCATTCGTTGTTCGATCTACAGACCTATCATGCATGATAATCAATTTATTATCTTTTGTCATTCTTACATCAAATTCAATCATTTGAGCACCCAGTCGTATAGCTTCTTCAAATGCTGCAATTGTATTTTCGGGGTGTGTTTCGTTAGCCCCTCGGTGTGCGCAAATTCCTTTTTTGGGTAGATGATATATTTCTATATTTCCAGTTTTAGTTTGTGAGAACAAAGACAGGATCGAAAATACAAATATAATTGCGAGAATTTTTTTGATAAATTTCATTGTGATTAAAGCTTTTCTATCTAAAGCTCTTGCGATAATCAGAAGGTGTCTTTCCCATACTATCTTTGAAATAATGATTAAAATTAGCAAGGTTGTTATAACCACTTTCAAAACAGATATGAGTAATCGGTTTATCCGTTTCAGCCAATAATTTCGCGGCAATTCCAACACGAACACTTTTTACATATTCCATAAAAGTCACATTGGTTTTCTTTTTGAAAAAGCGGCAAAATGAACTAGGCGCCATATTCAATACAGCAGACGCGTCATCTAGTTTTATGCCTTCCTGGATGTTTTGAAAAACATATTCATATACTTTATTCACCTTTTCCAGATTCTTTGAAAAAACATTGGCAGGATTCATAGGGTTGGATAAATTTTCTTTATTTTCAACTTTAACAAGAAAATTAAATATTTTTAGCAGGCCAATATAGTATTCCAATCCTTCACAATTAGCCATTTCTTCCAAAATACGTCTGATTTCATCATCATTTTTGACTATGAATCGAGTCCCTGTATTTGCCTCTTTTAGCAATTCAACAACTTTTTCAAGTTCAGGCATTTTAAAAAAATCTGAATTGATAATGTTTTCTGAAAAGTGAGTTACAATACAAGATGGAACGATTCCATTTTCTCTATCTAAAACTTCCCAGCAATGTGGTAAGGTAGGACCTAGAAGCACCAGATCCCCGGTTTCAAAACCTGATATATTGTCACCTACAATTCTACGCCCCATTCCTGAGGTAATATAATTTAACTCATAATTCCTATGTGAATGAATTCTTTCATTCGACTGTAGCGGCAATTTTCTCGTTATGAACGAATGTTTTTCCGGTACAAAGATCTTTTCAAAAACAAATTCCATATTTATAATATTAACTGCTATTTTCAAAAATACGCAATATTAATTATATAATGGTCAATATAGTATGTAACATATATAATATTGTTGTGGTGTGTTATTTCATTTTGAATTTCCTTTGTATCAATTAAATTTTAATTACATGAAATTACCCCTTAAAGGAATTATTCCACCAATGATTACGCCATTAAAGGAAAGTGGAGAATTGGATCTGGAAGGATTGGAAAGACTTATAGAACATTTAATTGCTGGAGGTGTACATGGAATTTTTATACTTGGCACAAATGGAGAAGGTCCTAGTTTAACGTATGCTTTGCGTAAAGAACTAATAATCAATTCTTGCAAATACGTTGATCACAGAGTTCCGGTTTTGGTAGGGATTACCGATACCTCCTTTGAAGGATCAATCGAGATTGCCAAATACTCCAAGGAAGCAGGTGCAGATGCTGTAGTTGTTGCACCACCATATTATTTCCCTGTTTCTCAATCCGAAATGATCGAGTATATGGAGAATTTAATACCTGAATTACCCTTACCGGTGATGATGTATAATATGCCTAGTCACACAAAATTGCACCTTTCGCTTGAAACAGTAAAAAGGGCTAAAGAATTAGGTGCTATTGGAATAAAAGACAGTTCCGGAGATATGGCTTATTTCTATGCTTTGATTGAAGAGTTTAAAGATTCACCCAAATTCTCTATCATAACCGGTACAGAGTTATTTATACCAGAATCCATTATATATGGTGGTCATGGTGCTGTGGCAGGTGGCGCAAACTTTTTCCCAAGATTGTATGTAGATCTGTACGAGGCATCGCTTAAAAATGATAAAGTAGCTATTGCCGAACTTCGTAAAAAAGTGATAAAAGTTTATGACACGATATACAGTGTAGGAAAATACACTTCAAGAATTACCAAGGGAACAAAAACCGCCTTATCGGTTATGGGAATTTGTAATGATTATATGGCACATCCACTTCGCAAATTTAAATCTGCTGAGCGACAAAAAATCAAAGAATTTATTGAAGAATTCGATAACATAAATTAAATTAAATAATGAATTATCAACTAGGCATAATCGATACTACTATCCTAGTACTTTATGGACTTATATTAGTAGGGATGGGGATATATTTCTTCAGAAAAACTAAAACCTCCGAAGAGTTTATGGTAGCGGGTAGAAGCATTCCTGCCTGGGCAGCCGGAATTGCTGTGATGAGTGCCTATACGAGCAGTATATCTTATATTGCGGTTCCCGGAAAAGCATTTGATTCCAATTGGCACCCTTTGATCTTTGCACTTACTGCTCTGCCGGTAGCATGGTTTGTAACCAAATATGTTATTCCCCACTACCGGAAGAATAATATTATTTCAGTTTATAAATATCTGGAAGATAAAATTGGCGAATGGAGCAGGGTTTATGCCTCTTTTTTGTTTGTTTTGTTTATGATAGGTCGTACCGCTGTGATACTATACCTTTCCTCTCTTCTGTTGGTATCCTTTATTGATATAGATATTCGGATGTTGATTACAATAATTGGAGTAGTAACTATTATATACACTTTAATGGGTGGGATGGAAGCTGTTATCTGGACGGATGTCATGCAATCTATAATTATGATCGGTGGCGTATTGTTTGTGGGTTATATGCTATCTACGGTGATATTTTCCAGGCCCGATTATTTAATTCAAAATGCGATAGACGCAGATAAGTTTAGCCTTGGCGACACCTCATTTTCTCTTAGTAGTCGTACGATATGGGTAATGATAATTTACGGGGTAACCGAAAATATCAGAAACCTGATGGCAGATCAGAATTATACACAAAAATATGCATCTACTTCTTCCGAGAAAAAAGCCAAAAGATCCGTTTGGATCGCAATGTTAATGTATTTACCCTTAACCGCAATCTTTTTATATATTGGTTCAGCACTATTCGCTTTTTATTCAGGTTCTGCACATACATTAGATCCATCTATTGTAAAGGGAGATCAGGTATTTCCATATTTTATAGCTACAGAATTACCTGTTGGAATGAAGGGATTGATCATTGCGGCTATTCTTGCCGCATCGATGAGTACGGTCGATTCAGCATTAAACTGTTCTGCAACCGTGTTGTATGAAGATTATTATCGTAAATATTTCAAGATCAATGCATCAGAAAAAGACAGCATTAATTTTTTACGTCTAACCACAGTTGTTTGGGGAATATTAGGAATTCTTTTTGCCTTGATGTTTATTAATGCCGAAAGTGCACTGGACATCTGGTGGCAAATTTCGGGTATTTTTGGAGGTGGAATTTTAGGATTATTCCTGTTGGCAATTTTTAATGTAAAAATAAATCGTACACAAGGAATTCTTTCTGTGCTATTCAGTCTTGTGATAATTGTTTGGGGGACATTTTTAAGAGATTTATCGCCGAATTATTCATGGTTAGAATGTACCATTGACCCAATTATAGTTGGGGCATTTTCTACCTTGGGTTTAGTTGTTCTTGCGCTGGTATTTGTGCTTTTTAATAGAAAAAATCAAATAGCATAATATAAACGAACTTTAAAAAGTCTAAGCGACCTCCTTTCCTTAGGAGACTGTTTACTTATTTTAAAGGAAGAGGGAGTGAAAATCAAATGTTGGAATTGTTGAATTACAATAATTTTACTGCCAATAATGTCATTTCATTTCAGGTGTTAATCCTATTATTTTAGTAAAATAATGAAATCAGCTGTAAAATTATACAAAGTAATTTTGTTTTTAAGCCTTACTTTGTTACTTCTTGCTTGTAATTCAGAGAACATTAAAAAAAGATCTTTTCACAGTGATAATATGCCTATAATAAATGGAAAAAGAACTTTCATCATTGGATCGTATCATCTCCCTAAAACTTCTAATCCCTTTGAAACACTAGCTGAAAACGGATATAATTATGTAAAAGTAAATGCCGAATCCCTGGAGTTGGATAAGGCAATGAAAAACAATCTAAACGCATGGCTATATACTACTATTTTCGCAAAGGAAGATGCAAAAAAAGCGGAAGAAAAATTAGTAGATCTGGTCAATAAATTTAAAGATCATCCCGCCTTATTGTACTGGGAAATATCGGATGAACCGGCTTTTACATGGAATTCCAAAGAAGCACGTGTTTCCCCTGAACAAATGCGGACCGCATATAATATTATCCATAAGAATGATGACAAGCATGACGTCATTACTAATCATGGTCCGGTTAATCTAATATCTACTCTAAAAAAGTACAACAGTTCTACGGAAGTGGTTGCGGTCGATGTTTATCCGGTTATACCACAAGGAATAAAACCAAGTTATGCATTGTTTGATGATGGGTTACAAGGCGATTTATTGAATCCATATCTAAGTCAGGTTGGTGAATATATAGATAAAATGAAAACGGTGGTAGAAGACTCAAAACCTATTTTTGCCGTGTTGCAAGGTTTTTCATGGGAGATGTTGAAACCAGAAGAGGAAAGAGATTCGAGCATGGTACTCTATCCTACTTTTGATGAATCTAGATATATGGCTTACAATGCAATAATACATGGTGCAAATGGAATTTTAATTTGGGGTACGAATTATACTCCACAACCGTCGAAATTCATGGATAACCTCTACACCGTCACTCGGGAATTAGGCGAAATACAAGAGATCTTAGCTTCAAGATCAACAGTGAATACCATAGAGATCGAATATCATGAATTAGGTTATTCAGTAGATAGTGGAATTGAATTCATCACAAAAGAAGTAAATGGGAAAACATATTTAATAAGCGTAAATTCTGATAAGAATCCTGTAAAAGTTACCTTTTCAGGTTTAGATAAATTTAAAACAGTTGAGGTCTTGAAAGAAAAACGGAAGCTTGAAATTTCTAATGGCAATCTTACGGATGATTTTAAACCTTTTGATGTACACATATATAAAATAAATTGATTTTACTATGGAAATAAAGATTAGATGGGGCATACTAAGTACAGCCTGGATTGCTACGGAATTCGTTATACCCGCTATGCTGAAAAGCAATTATTGTGAGATAGAAGCTATCGCCTCAAGAACTGAGAAAAAAGCAAAGAATACTGCCAAACGATTTAATATTTCAAAATATTATGCCTCTTACCAGGGCCTATTGGATGATGAGACTATTGATGCGGTTTATATCCCGCTTCCCAATCACCTGCATGTTGAATGGGCTATCAAAGCGTTGAAAGCCGGAAAGCACGTGCTTTTAGAAAAGCCGATTGCAATGAGTAGTAAGGAAGCAAAGAAATTATTCGATGAATCAAAAAAGCATCCTAAATTAAAGATAATGGAGGCTTTTATGTACAAACATCATCCACAATGGATCAAGGCTAAAAAAATGATCAAGAAAGGAGAAATTGGTAAATTAAAGGCAATTCAGTCTTCTTTTTCATTTTTTGATGATAACCCGAATAGTATTGTAAATAAAAAAGAACTCGGTGGAGGAAGTTTAATGGATATTGGTTGTTATCCTATTTCTATTTCACGTTATTTATTTAATGCTGAGCCCGAAAGTGTTTCGGCAACGATAGAATACGATTCTAAGTCGAAAGTAGATATTTTATCTTCAGGAATTCTTGAATTTGAAAAAGGAACTTGTACTTTTTTTAGCGCTACACAATTGATGGAAAATCAGTATGTAAAAGTTTTTGGAACAGAAGGTTATATAGAATTTAATATACCGTTTAATCCACCGGCTAATGAACCTGCTAAGATTTGGTTGGTAAAAGAGGATTTTAAAAAGGAAATTGAATTTGAAATTTGTGATCAATATACTTTGCAAGCAGATGCCTTTTCATTGTCAATCTTAGAGAATCATAAAGTCAAAACAGGCTTGGATGATGCTGTGAACAATATGATCATTATAGAGAAATTAATGGAAAGCGATGAACTTGGTAAACGCGTTTATTTGTAAAAATGGAAAAGTTGAATTTATTGAAATATGAGAGTCCTGAAGTGAGAAAATATTTAATATTCCTCATTATATTATTATCATTTAATATAAGCACCTCTCAAAAATACAGTACACATATTCCAGTTAATGGAAAAATAATTACAGTGCACAATTGGCTTGTTGCCAAGCCAATGCCAAGTAGGTTTTATAAAAATACTAAACAAAAGAGTGGATTGCAGGATAGTTTTTCAATAGATTTTCTCCAATCCATTGGCGGAGAAAGTTCACCTAATATAATTCCTGATAAAAAATTCATTACACCGGATGGGAATGAGAGTAGTTTTTTTCATCAGTCCTGGAAGAGTGATTATATTGATTTAACCTTGCTGTTTGGAGAACCTTCCGAAGTATTTACTTATTTATTTGGTGAATTGGAAAGCGAAGGGGATCAGGATGTTTATTTACATATTGGAACAAATGATGCGGGTAAAGTATGGGTAAATGGTAAATTAATAATTGAACATAAAACCGGCAGAGCTGCTGAACCATCCCAAAATATAGCTCCTGTTCATTTGACAAAAGGAACGAATACCATCTTACTTAAAATAGATCAATTTGGAGGTGGATGGGGAGCTTATGCACAGTTCTATGGAATGAAAGATCAAAAATTATTCGACACCAGGATAGAAAGGTTATATGCGAAAAGCTCTAATAATGCAACTATTTTAGAGACCAAAGTAATATGTAAAGAAGAGGATAGATATATAGGCTGGCCTACAATTACGAAAACGAAATCCGGAGAATTAGTGGCTGTTTTTTCCGGTAATCGAGATGAGCATGTCTGCCCTTATGGCATTACACAAATGATACGCAGCAAGGATAATGGGAAAACATGGAGTGATCCCGTTACTATAAACAATACGCCACTTGATGATCGGGATGCCGGAATATTGGAAACCAATAAGGGAACTTGGTTAGTGTCTTGGTTCACTTCAATGGCCTTTGACAATGAGCGTAGTTATCTTCAACATCCTGAATATAAGAGGCATAGAGAGAAAATGAATGAAGAGACAATTAATAAATGGTTAGGTAACTGGACCCGAAGATCTTTGGACGAAGGAAAAACTTGGGAAGAGCCGGTAAAACAATTAGTAACCGCGCCTCATGGTCCGATAGAATTAAAAGATGGCAGGTTATTGTATGTGGGAACTACAACAATCGATAATGAAAAAAAGTTAGCCGTTGAAGAATCAAATAACGATGGCGAGACCTGGAACTTGCTCGCCACTATTGATATTCCTCAAGATGAATCCATGGATCCGTACTCAGAACCTCATGTAGTGGAATTATCTAATGGCAAATTAATTGCCATGTTCAGATATCAGCCAAGTGATAGATCAAAGTCATTTTTAAGGCAAACCGAAAGTTTGGATGGAGGTAAGACCTGGAGTGCAACCCAAAAAACGAACATCTGGGGTTATCCACCACATCTAATAAAACTTAAGAATGATTGGCTATTACTTTCTTACGGTGTAAGAAAAATTCCATACGGAGAGCGGGCCTGTATTAGCAAAGATGGGGGGAAGACATGGGATATTGAAAATGAAATTGTCCTAAGCATGAGTGATAGTGGAGACTTGGGCTATCCGGCTTCGCTTCAACTTGATGATGGTTCAATTATTACAATTTATTATCAAATTGATAAAAGCGGTGAAAAGACGAGTCTTATGCAAACGCATTGGAAATTGAATAAAAATAAATAGTTTTAGACCTGTCAGGTTTTTAAAACCTGACAGGTCTAAAACTTTATTTCAATAATCTATTTAAATGTATGCACTAATGGACCTTTATACCATAAAAAATAAAAACTTTCAGGTTGCCATAAAAAAGAAGGGTGCTGAATTATGCAGTTTTAAATCCTTAAAAACGGATATAGAATATATTTGGAAGGCAGATCCCGAGATTTGGTCTGCGCACGCTCCAAATTTATTTCCTATTATTGGCTGTTTAAAAGAGGACTCCTTTTTATATCAGGGAAAAGAATATGCTTGTCCCAAGCATGGATTTATAAGAAAAAATAACAAGATATCTCTTTTAAAGCAAACAGAGAACAGCCTGACATTCGGGTTGAAATATGATGCGGATACGTTAAAATTTTACCCTTTTCAATTTGAATTTCAAATTAAATTTGTTTTAGAGGATAATAAATTGGCACTGATCCATAAAGTTACAAATCTGGGTGATGACACTATGTTGTTCTCATTAGGAGGGCATCCGGGATTTACTTGTCCGCTTCATGAGAACGAAGAATACTCTGATTATTATCTGGAATTTGAAAAACCTGAAACAGCACAAACATGGAGAGTATTGGAAAACGGATTGATCGGTGAAAAGACTTATCCTACTTTTGATGAGCCCACAAAGATCAGATTACATCCGCAAATTTTTAAGAACGATGCATTAGTTTTCAAAAACTTAAATTCATCTAAGGTCAGCTTAAAAAGTAAAAAATCCGGTCAGGTACTTTCTGTGGAATTTGAAGATTTTCCTTATTTAGGAATTTGGGCAAAACCAAACGCACCATATGTATGTATTGAACCATGGTTGGGAATTGCAGATAGTTACAATTCTAACAGAGATTTTGAAAATAAAGAAGGAATTTTAAGCTTAGAGTCGAGGAAGAGCTTTAGAGCTTCTTACAGTATAATAATAACAGAATAATTTAATAGGAAATAAAATATTATGAGACGAATCAATTTATTGTTAATCGCCTTTTTGATGTTTATAGGAAATGTATTTGCTCAGGAAAATGGTGCGATAGCAGAAGGTAATATTTTGGTTTATAAAGCCGGAGAAAAAAATGCACAAACTGACGCACAAATTGAGGAAAGAGTGGAGTACATACTTAGTCAGATGACGCTGGAGGAAAAAATTGAACAAATAACGGGAGACGATTTTAAATCCAAACCAAATCATCGTCTGGGGATTCCGGCATTAACAATGACAGACGGCCCCTTAGGGCCTCGAGGCAAGGGGCCCAATACGGTTTTTTCGGCACCGATCAATATGGCAGCAGCATGGGATCGGGATCTAACACGTAGAATAGGGGTAGCAATGGGAGAGGAAACCAGAATCTTAGGATTCAACCTTCTTTTGGGGCCTTGTATTAATATTTCGAGAGTACCTTACGGAGGGAGAAATTTTGAAAGCTTCGGTGAAGACCCTTACTTAATGACAGAAATGACTGTCCCTATTGTTGAAGGTATTCAAAGCAAGAATGTTGCCACTTGCACCAAACACTTTGTCGCAAATAATCAGGAATGGAATCGTTTTGACGTAAGTGCTGAAATCGACGAAAGAACATTGAGAGAGATTTATTTCCCTGCATTCAAAGCAGCGGTTCAAAGAGCAAACACTTATTCCATAATGGGTGGTTACAATAGAGTAAATGGCACTTACGCTAACGAAAATAAATATTTGTTAACGAATGTATTAAAAGAAGATTGGGGTTTTGATGGAATAGTCATTTCTGACTGGGGAGCAGTTAGAACAACAAAAAAGACTGCCGAAGCAGGAATGGATCTGGAAATGCCAAATGGCAAATACCTTGGAGAAAAATTGCTGGCATTGATTAAAAAAGGCGAATTAGATGAAAGTATTCTGGATGATAAGATTCGTAGAATCTTAAGAATAATGTTTAGAATGGATCTATTCGAAGAAACTGTAGATGCTTATGGTGGATATATCAATTCTGACGATAAAAAGGCACTGGCGTTGGAAGCAGCTCAAAAAAGTATTGTATTATTAAAAAATTCGAATGATTTCCTTCCTTTAAAATTAGATAGGATCAAATCTCTTGCAATGATAGGTCCAAATGCTGCTACAGCTCGTTTGGGCGGTGATGGTTCAGGTCACTCAAATGCGATCAACCCAATTTCTCCCTTGGAAGGTATTATAGAACTTGTTGGTGACGATGTTGAAATAAAGTATGCATTTGGTGTAAAACTGAAAAGAAAAGAATTGCCCATTGCACCTGAAAGCATGTTTCTTCTAGAAGACGGTGTGACCCCAGGAATTAATGCAGAGTTTTGGAATAACAAAGAACTTGAAGGACCATCTGTTGCAAAAAAAATTGATAAAAGCATAAATTTCAGTTGGGGACTTAATGAGTCGCCGGTTCCGGGTGTAGTTAACGATGATAAATTCTCAGCCAGATGGACAGGAAAATTGAAATCGCCGGGTAGCGGACAGTTTGAAGTAGGTGTGAAGGCCGACAACGGCGTAAAATTGTACATCGATGGTAATCTCGTTATTAATTCATGGTCAGATCAGGCACCTGGCCAATTTAAAACAGATTACTACGAGTTTGAAGAGGGAAAGTTATACGATATTAAAGTTGAATTCTATGAAAACATCGGAACTTGCAGAGTACGCTTAGGTATTGCACCGGTTGAAAAAGGAAATGAATTAGAGGAAGCAATTGATATAGCAAAAGACGCAGATGTTGTTGTATTAAATTTAGGAATGGCTAAAAACTACGAAGGAGAACAGCGCGATCGTGATTATTTAGAACTTCCACCAATGCAAATTAAGCTTTTTAATGAAGTTTTAAAAGTGAATAAAAATGTAGTTGTTGTTCTTAATAACGGTTCAGCAATGTTGATGAACGACTGGAACGACAAAGTGCCTGCAATTATTGACGCTCTTTATCCGGGAGAGCAGGGAGGTAAAGCTCTTGCTCAAATACTTTTCGGAGAGGTGAATCCATCGGGTAAATTGCCTTTTACAATAATGAAGACTTGGGAAGACCATCCCGCAGCAAAAACTTATCCGGGAGAACCTGATATTGCTTACTATTCAGAAGGCATATTTATGGGATACCGTCACTTCGACAAACATGAGATTGAGCCATTATATGAATTTGGTTATGGATTATCATACACAATTTTTGAATATTCTGATTTAGAATTATCATCTGTTGATATGAAAGCAACAGATAGTATAAAAGTTATGTTTATGGTAAAAAATACTGGAAATGTTGATGGTGATGAAATAGTTCAGCTCTACATCAGTGATAAAAAAGCTAGTGTTGAAAGAGAATTAAAATCACTTAAGGGATTTGAAAGAGTTAGTTTGAAAGCAGGGGAAAGTAAGGAAGTAAGCTTTAGCATTGATAAAAGTGCACTTTCTTTTTACGATGTAAAAAACAGGCAATGGAAAGCAGAAAATGGAGTCTTTGAAGTATTGATCGGTGCATCATCGAGAGAAATTAAATTGAGAGAGAAATTTAAATTGAAGAAATAAGCTGCGGGCAAAGCTCTAGCAAGAGAAAAATTAAATTATGAGAATATCAAAATTATTAGGTATTTTAAGCATCGCGGTGTTACTTATGAATTGCGAAGCCAAAAGAGAAACTGACAAAAGCATGAGGAAGTTTGAAGATGTTAATCATCCAATTATTATTGCCCACAGGGGAGGCGCTAAATTAGCTCCTGAAAATACACTGTCTTCTTTTAAAAATGCAATTTCTCTTGGTGTGGACATGATAGAGATCGATGTACATCTTTCAAAGGATGTTGAAATAATTGTTATCCATGATAATACCCTGGATAGAACCACAAATGGGACCGGCGAGATAAAGGACCTGACCTTGGATGAAATTAAAAAATACGATGCCGGAAGTTGGTTTAGTGAAAATTTTGAAAATGAAAGGGTACCAACTTTAGCTGAAACCCTGCAAACGATTAATGGGCAGTGCAAATTATTGATTGAAATTAAAGATGGCGATGACAGGTATCCCGGTTTGGAGAAAAAGATCGTTGAAACCATAAAAGAACATAATGCTGAACCATGGGTGGTGGTTCAATCATTTAATAAAAATTCGATTCTTCGGATTAAAGAAATGTACCCGGATCTAATAACTTATTATTTATTGGGCAAGAGTTTTAATGATTTTTATGCTGAAGTTTCAGATCAAATAAGCAAAGGCAAGAGGTTTGAAAAGAAATTTGATGGTGTTGCTCCAAATTATAAGGTCTTAGATAAAAATAAAGTTGATCTTCTCCATAAAGTCGGCTTTGGCATATTTACATATACTGTAAACAAGAAAGATGATATGCAGAAAGTAATGGAGTTTGGAGTAGATGGAATAATTACAGATTCTCCGGACATTTTGAAAAATATTATGAAATAATGATTGGCTAGCAATTTATAACATAGTTCAGGTGAAAAAAATTATCGCACTTTTATTCTATCTAATGCTTATATCCGTTTCTGCTCAGGAATTGTCCTACAATGTCCTTGATTACGGAGCTAAGGGAGATGGTAAAACCATTAATACTGAGGTAATTAATACTGCAATTGATGCTGTAGCAAAGAAGGGGGGAGGGACTGTGTATTTTCCACCAGGGGATTACCTGACCGGAACAATCTATTTTAAAAATAATGTAACGCTTTATCTTCAAAAAGGAGCGTTTATTTTGGGAAGTACAGCGCTAAAGGATTATCCGGAAAATTTACCTGAATATCAGTTTTATAGAAGAGGAACCATTAAAAGAACACTGATATATGCAGAAAAATGTGAAAATATTGCAATTAAGGGAGAAGGAACTATTGATGGTCAGGGAGCATTCATCAAAAAACAAAATGGTGAGGCGGCCAGTTCTTACGGAGAAAGGCCACATGTGATCTGGATGATTCAATCCAAAAATGTGAGTATAGAAGGGATTAAATTACAAAATTCGGCGCTTTGGATGCAGCATTATATTGCCTGTGAAAATTTATATATTCATGATATTGAAGTATACAATCATGCGAATAAAAATAATGACATGATGGATATCAATGGCTGTAAAGATGTGATTATTTCTGATTGCCGCGGAGATACCGATGATGATGGCATTACCTTAAAAAGTACACATGCAATGCCTAATGAAAATATTGTAATTACAAATTGTATAATTAGTAGTCATTGTAATGCCATTAAATGCGGAACGGAATCTAATGCCGGATTTAAAAATATTACTATATCCAATTGTATCATTCGCCCGTCCAAGGATAAAGATCCCATTTATGGAAAACCGGAAGGTATTAGCGGAATTGCTTTGGAGGTTGTGGATGGCGCAAAGATGAATGGTGTTAATATTTCGAATATTGTAATTGATGGTCCTCAAGTTCCTATTTTTATCAGGTTGGGCAACAGAGCGCGTGGGTATAATAAAAACTTACCCAAACCAGGAGTTGGAAGTATTGAAAATATCAATATCTCCAATATAAATGCATTTAATGCGGATGCTACCGGTTCAAGCATAACAGGAATTCCCGGACACCTCATTAAGAATATTACCTTGAAAGATATTCGTATATTTTATGAGGGAGGTGGGACGGTTAAAGATGCCGAAAAAAGTATTCCTGAAAATGAAACAGATTATCCTGATGCAATTATGTTCAACCGTTTGCCTTCCTATGGAATGTTTATCCGTCATGTAGAGAATATTACTTTAAACAATGTTGAATTGTATTATAAAAATGAAGAGAGGAGACCAGCTCTTTACCTGGAGGATGTAAAAAAAGGAAAAATATTGGATCTCCAGACGCATATTAATAATTCTGTATCCATGATGAAAATAAAAAATAGTCAAGAATTGTATATTAAAAACCCGGTCCCACTAGATCATTGCAAGAGTATTATAGAAATATCCGGAAAAGAATCTAAATCGATTCTTTTGTCAGATGTTGACAAAAATAAGTTTAAAGAAATGTATAAAGCTTCCAAAGAGGTAAATAAAAATACAGTTAGAATTGGAACTGTTTTTAAATGATCTTGATCGTTGTTTGTAATTTGTTAGAAATGCTCAATAAAATAAGTGAAATGAATAAATCAGGAAAGTATCATAATTTTAAAATAGAATTGTCTCTGTCTCGAAAAATGAAGATGACAATACTTTTGTTTTATGTATTGGCAAGCTCCGTTTCTGCTCAGGAGATGTTTTATAATGTACTCGATTATGGAGCAAAGGGAGATGGCAAAATAAATAATACTGCAGCAATTAATGCAGCAGTGGATGCCGCTGCTAAGAATGGAGGAGGAACCGTTTTTTTTCCCGCTGGTGATTATCTTTCCTATACGATTCATATGAAAAGTAAGATCACCCTTCATCTTGATCAAGGAGCAGTATTGATTGGAGACAAGGAGGTAGATGGAGTGGGCTATGACTTACCCGGGGAAACAACCTGGTATTCAAAATTTCAGGACTTTGGCCACAGCTATTGGAGAAATAGTTTGATCTATGGAGATGGTCTTCGTGATATTGCAATTACAGGAAACGGAATGATCTGGGGCAAAGGCTTATATACGCATGATAAACCGGACATCAAAGGATCCGGAAATAAGGCAATTGCCTTCAAAAATTGTTTTAATGTAATGATCAAGGATATCTCTATTCTACATGGTGGTCACTTCTGCATATTAGCAACGGGAGTAGATAATTTGATCATTGACAATGTACGTGCGGATGCCGACCGTGATGGTTTTGATATTGATGCTTGCAAGAATGTTGTTATTTCAAACTGTATCATTAACTCTCCTACAGATGACGGACTTTGTTTAAAATCTTCATTTGCTTTAGGTTACGCCCGAGCAACTGAGAATGTAACGATCACAAATTGTCAGGTGTACGGATATGATCATGGTACCATGATGGATGGAACCTTCAAACGCGAATTCATAGATGAAGCTCCCGGCGCAAATCACGCCATTACGGGTCGCCTGAAGTTGGGAACTGAATCGAATGGAGGTTTCAAGAATATAACCGTTTCAAACTGTGTTTTTGAACGATCCCGCGGACTCTGTATCCAAACGGCGGATGGTGGGTTGATCGAAGATATTTTATTTGATAACATTACTATGCGCGATGTGACGGATACCCCTTTCTTCATACGGCTGAATGCACGAATGCGAGGACCTGAAGGAGTTCCGGTTGGTGTTTGCAGACGTATCACAATCAGTAACTTAAATGTTTACGACGTGGGTGGCCGTCCAAAATCGCCCGAATTGGGAGCTGGAATGGTGATGGGTATTCCCGGGCATTATATTGAAGATCTGACCTTGAGCAATATTCGAATCTATTACCGGGGAGGTGCTTCGAAGGCAGCTGTTGGCAAAGAGGTGCCGCAAAATATCGATATGTATCCGGATCCTTATCGTTGGCACTCTATGCCTGCTTATGGGATGTATTTTCGGTATGTAAAAGGATTAAGAGTGAATAATGTTGTTTTGCGATATATGAACAGGGATGAGCGTCCGGCTTTTATTCTCGATGATGTTCATGATGCCAGTTTTAATCATATTGATGCTCAAAAAGGAGATGAAGCACCACAGTTTATTCTTAAGAACGTAAGCAATATCTCTATCCATGAGGTGAATGGGATTGATGATGCGAAAATAGCAAAAGCAGAAAAGAAAAAACTTTAATATCAAATAACTACAATATTTATAATATGAACAGACTATTTCTATTTGCCATTTCGATCTTACTTATTTCATGTAACGATAAGTTGGATGAAGCTAATAATTCTACTTCTGATAAGAGTACAGTTTATATAGATAAACCTTTTGTTCAGGAGGTTCATGAAGGCTTTCTTATCAATAAGAATGATGCCAGAGCTAATGATGTAAGAGCAATTCAACCTGACAATCAGGATGATATATGGATAGCGACCAAAGGTGGAGTTTTTCAAAAGAAATCCGGATCCCGCGATTGGGAATTAATGATCGATGGTGCAGATCAGGGACCTGCTTACGATGTGGAATTAGACGCTAAGGGAAAAATATGGATAGCCACCTGGAATGGAGTTTACTCTAATAAATCCGGCAAGCTGGAAAAAATAGAAGGGCCTAAGTCTCCCTTGGCAAAAGTGATTAACGCTAAAGAAGGCATTTATGCTTTAGGACCTTATGGCATTTGGTTGTATACGAATAATGCCTGGGAAAAGAAGAGCTATGCTGCGGCAAGAAGTATTCGAGCAGCCTTATCAGATGGAGCTGGTGGTCTTTGGATCGGTACAGATGTAGGTCTGTATTATTGCAAGGATGAGGAAACCAAGCTTTATAGAGAAAATGACGACCTGATCAGCGCTTATGTTACAGGACTGGATTTTAGTGATGAGGGTAAGTTATGGGTTGGTAGTATGGGCGGTGTTGCTATTAGAAATAAAACGGAGAAAATAGGTGAAAAATTACCAAAAGATGGTATAACCAATGCAAATATAAATGTGGTCAAAAGGTCTCCTGATGGTACTATGTGGGTTGGAACTAATTATGGGATTACCAGATTTACCCCGGGAGAAAAAGAATATTCCGTTCGTTTGAGCAGGCGTTGGTTGATGCATGATGAGGTCAGAGACATCGCCTTTGACAAATATGGAAATGCCTGGATCGCAACGGCAAGGGGAGTCAGTGCTATTAAAAAAATGGAAATGACCCTAGCAGAGAAATCAGATTTCTTTTATACTAAATTGATCCAACGTCATGTACGTGACCCATGGATCGTGGGAAGGTCTAAATTAACTATTCCGGGAGATACAACTTCCATTGCACCTGAAGATGACGACAATGACGGAGAATATACTTCTATGTATCTGGCAATGGAGTCTTTCAGGTATGCCGCTACTGCAGATCCTGTGGCAAAGGAAAGAGCGAAAAAAGCATTTGATTTTTTGCATTTTTTAAGAGAAGTGACAGAGATAGATGGTTTTTTCGCAAGAACAATTATACCGGTTTCCTGGGAAAGATCTCATGATATGGATCGCACGTATACCCCACAAGAATTAGCGGAAGAAATTATAGCGAACCCAAGACAAAAAGCAGTAGAGAAACGATGGCATCTCTCTAAGGATGGAAAGTGGAAATGGAAAGGAGACACCAGTAGTGATGAGCTTTGTGGTCATTTGTTCGGGTATTATTGCTATTATACCTATGCAGCAGATAAGAAAGAAAAAGAACGTGTAGCCAACCACTTTAGAGCGATTATGGATCATCTTATAAGAAATGATTTCAATTTAGTAGGAGTAGATGGGAAGTATACTAAGTGGGGCGTTTGGTCGCCGAAAATATTGAATCATGATCCGGAGTGGGCTCCGGAAAGAGCCTTGAATTCCTTGGAACTACTCTCTTATTTAAAGTTTACTTACCACATTACAAAAGATGAAAAATATCAAAAGGAGTATTTGAAATTGATCAATGAGGATGGATATTTAGAAAACATTAAAATGTTGCACAATACCAATCCGGCATGGGAAACCTATTTCGACATTTATATGGCTTTATATGTTTATCCTCCCTTGTTAAAATATGAAGATGATCCGAAAATTAAAAAAGAATATCAAGATCATATAGATCAATGGTTTAAAAAGAACAGAGAAACCAAGAGTCCTCTTGTCAATTTTAGTTACAATCTCCTTTCCGGTGGTAGTGATGAATTGGAAAATTCAATATTCTTTCTTAAAGATGCACCCCTAGATCTGGTAGATTGGAAATTTGACAATGGAAAACGTGAGGATCTACAGGTGGTTAGATTTCCAATTTTAGAAGATCTACAAGTAGAATTGCGACCACCAAGTGAATACCGAACGATTCGATGGGACAGGAATCCGTACCATGCAATAAGTGGCAATCCTGCTCAGGAAAGAGACCCTGTGTATTGGCTCTTGCCCTATTGGATGGGCCGTTATATGGAATTGATCAAAGGAGAATAACGAATTTATTTAAATAAGAACTGATGAAACTCATTCAATTAATCATACTCTTAATGTTTTCTTTAATTATTTTTTCTTGTAATGAAATGAAAACCGTTAAGAATGTATCTGGACGACCAGAGATAAAAAAACTAGGTACAATTGATTGTGATCTTGTGGAGACCACACCAATTGTTTTTAAAAATAAGGTTTATCGTTATGAATATGTTCGCAAAGGGTACAAACAAAATACAACTGGTGATTCTTATTCTCGTTTTGTAGATCACGAAACTGGAGAAGCAACTCCTTCATTTGCAAAAGGATATCATTTGGGAAGTGCATTTGTTGATAAAGATTCGGTATATGTTACAGCAGTGGATATTTGGGATGGAGAAAATATAAGGATGTTTGTTTCTTCTGATCTACAAAATTGGAAATCTCGCTCAGTACTCCATCTTTCCGGCTATGGAATATTTAACAGTTCTTTATGCAAAGCAGAAAAGCGTTATGTGCTGATGTTTGAAATTGGCAAACCAAAAGAGGAAGCTGGAGAAAGATTTACGGCAAGATTCGCCTCTTCGGAAGATTTGGTAAATTGGCAACTCATGCCTAAGGAATGCAATTATTCTAAAGATCGCTATACAGCACCTCATGCCCTCAGATATTTAAATGGTTATTTTTACAATTTTTATTTAGAAGCCTTTGAAGGGTATGAAATGAGGGTTGTAAGATCTATCGACCTGATCACTTGGGAAGCAAGTAAATACAATCCGGTTTTAAAGGCTTCTAAAGAAGATAAACAGATTGCCAATAGTAAGCTTACTGAAGCTCAAAGAGTAGATATTTTTAATGCAGAAAACAGGAATAATTCTGATATTGATTTTTGTGAATACAAAAATAAGTTAATAATTAATTATTCATGGGGAAATCAGCGGGGGGTAGAATTTTTGGCTGAAGCCGAATATGACGGTAGCCTAAAAGACTTTTTAAATGGATTTTTTAAGCAATGAAAAACAATTATTTAGAGAGTTTTTAATCCCTAATCGTATATAAATTAATTATAAAAAAATCATACGAATGAAAAAAATCATTATTCTTTTAATTACGATCTTCTCCTTTCTAGGCCACTGTCAAATGGGGCATGCAACAGAAAAAAAAGATCAACAATATCCAATAGGAAAACCGGGTCGTCAACTAACTTATATTTCTAAAGATAAAGAACTGCCGGAATCTGTAGTTCGTAAATTTGAATTATCACTCGGCGCTGTTGTAGAAAAAGAAGGTACTAACTATCAATGGCTGAGACTAGATGCGGTCAAAGAAAATGAACAAACTTATGTGATCTACTTTCTCAGCTCTGAATACCCTTCAGAAATTCTAAAAACTGCAGAGCAAAATATGTTGCGTTATATTGTTCAAAAGGGCGATGACAACCCCCTTGAATTTGTTGACGAATCAGATGGTTCTGTGATACTGCCAAATACCGGAGCATGGAAGCATCTTTTGCCAAGAGCGGACAACTTAAATAATATTTTCAGCTCTAAAACGAAGATAATCAATCTGCTAGGACTTGAGTATAGGTTAGAATCAGTTAAAAGTTCAGAGTTGTACTCTTCTCAAAACGATACTCATTTGATCAGTCTTACACCCGATCTGCTAATTGGGGTTCCTCACAATGCCAAAGTAAAAAATGAAAAGAGAAGATATGATGAGTCTGATTATGAGTATGTGGTTTTTACAAAAGAAAACTATAACGAAATGATGGCGAATGGAATGAATGTTTTTAATGTGAACGCAGAGCAGATGAAATGGATTGAAAAAAAGAATATTTATTATTGGGGTATTGGAGGAGCAAATGTATCTTATCCGGAATGCCTTTATACAAGTAATTATATCGGACCAGCCATTTTCTTTGATGAACCCATGGTGCACACAAGAGATCATGTATTCCGGCCAAAATTCAAGGAAGACCCATCACTTCGCAAAACAATAACTCCAAAGATGTTCTTTGAAGAATTCAAATATGAATACCACGTGGCTAAATATGAGCGATCACCGGTCAGACTACTTAAAGAATTAAGCCAAAGAGAAGATGTTTCTGTGGGTACCATGGATTTCCTGCAACAGAACATATACACATGGGAGACCATGCCGAGTTCTGCCTTATATCAATTATCAGAAGGTGATAAATCCACTCCTGCCGCAATGGTTTTTGAGCCACCCGGGAGATTGGGGGCAAGACGTGTTCTACCCGAATTGAATATGAGCTTTGATTGTCAGATTCCCGTTGATGATCCTAAAAATTTATTCGGAATCATCAAAGGTTTTATTCGTGGTGCTGCTCGGGTAACGGATAAGGAGTGGGGTATCAGTGTTTACGGCCAGGTAGTTCGATCTGACGCTTATTGGCAGTTGACCCATGCCTATGATCAGGGGGCAACGCGGTTTTTTTACTGGGATTCTTATCAGCTTGCGGCCGTTCCTTATAACGAATACCTTTCCATGTCTAAAAATTTGAGAGAATATGCTAAAAACTTCCCAAATCGTGATCTGGAAGAGTTAAAAAATGCGGCGGAAGTAGCTATTTTAATACCACCGGGTTATAATCTTGGTCATGTAAAAATGGGAATCGGAAATTTTAGCGGATTACCGGAATTAAATATGGAACGTATCAATGAGCATGGTATAAAATACAGGGATATTATGAATAATTTTTATATTGAAATTGAACGTTGCATAAGACTTGGAGTAGAATATGATCTCTTTTGGAAATTGGAAGATATTCAATTAAAAGACTATAGAGAAGTTATCGATATTAGAGAGGATGGGAAAGTAGAAGTAACATCAAAAGGTAAAAGTAATTTATTGAATTCTGCAAGAATACCACAGCGCCCGGAGGGTGATCATCCTCTGCTAGAGGTAGCACTGGAAAATTCGAAGGAGAGTGGAAATTATTCTGTTAGCGCTCTTGCTAAAGTAACAGAAACAACAGCTCCGGTTTTTTATACTCAGGGAGCAGGTAAGGACGGTATCTATAGAAATACATATGTACTATGGGAATTGTACGGACCTGAAGAAGAAGATTATACTGATTTTTGGAAAGAGAGATGGGATGTTGCAGTTGTTGAAAAGGGTAATTCTGCAACAGTAGAAATTAAATTTAATATAAATAAACCTGGAAACTATCGCTTGCGAGTTTCAACAACCGATGTGGCTGGGAGGAGTACCGTAGTTTGGAAGGATATTAAAGTAAATGACTAAGCTTTTTTTATTGATGTAGAAAATTTATGCATTATTAGATATAATCATTTTTCCAATTATAATTGAAAATTCAATCACAATGAATGCTAATAGCACTTTTTTATTAACCTTTCTTTTTTTGTTTAATTTTATTCTTTTAAGTTGTGGAAGTGAAGATGTGAGGATTTATGTGTCCCCAAATGGAAATGATAAGGCAAAAGGCAGTTTATCAGAACCAATTGCAAGTTTACGGTACGCGGCAGAACTGGCAAGGGCAAATGCAGGAAAGACTCCAGTCACTATCTACTTATCTGAGGGAGTTTACCGATTAACAGAACCCTTAGAATTGGATCAGAACGATGGAGGCACATCGGAATTCCCGGTACGATGGAAAGCAATTTCCGGAGAAAAACCGATCATAAGCGGAGGTGTTTCTATACGGAATTGGAAGCGTGAAAATAACGGTTTATGGTCTGCTCAACTTCCGACCGATCTTGAAGCAAATTTTAGATCATTTTATGTAAATGACAAAAGGGCAACCAGAGCACGATTCCCGGATAATGATTTTCTAAAGGTATTCAAAACGGGTGAAGACAACAGAACAAATTTCTTTTTTGAAAAGGATCAGATCCCTGAAATAGAAAGCATCCAGGGGCTTGAGCTGGTTTTTATCCATGACTGGTCGATAACTCGTATTGGTGTAAGATCAATAGATAGGAAAACTAACCATCTAATTGCTGTAGATTCAATTGGGGCAAGGCTTCCTTTTTTCACAATAACCAATTGGGGAAAACATCCCCGATATTATTTAGAAAATGCGAAGGAGTTCTGTGATAGCTCGGGAGAATGGTACTATGATAAAGATGAGCATAAAATATATTATCGTCCTTTGCCCAATGAAAAAATTAGCGAGACAGAAGGCGTAATTCCTATAGCTGCCAAGTTGATTACCATAACCGGAAATCAGGAGAAACATGTTGGATTTATCAGTTTTGAAGGAATCACTTTTGAGCATACAGCGTGGCAGATACCTGACAAGGGCTATTGTGGTGTTCAGGCCTGTATGTATGATGATAGAAGTAAAAATAAGGACGGATGGAATAAAGTTCCGGCGGCAATTGAACTGGATCTGGCCAATAATTGTGGGTTTTATGATTGTATCGTCAGACATACCGGGGGTTCAGGAATTTGGATTCGTCAGAATTGTAAAAATAATCTGATAAACTCTAATCATATTTATGATATTTCGGGAAATGGTGTCAATATAGGTGAAGGAAGAGACCGTTTGGTTAACGGAGAGCCTTGGTGGAAATCAGTACCGGAAGAAGTTTCTGAAAATAACAGCGTAAGTTATTCTCTTATAGAAGATTGTGGAAAACAATTTTATGGAGCGATTGGAATTTGGGGTGGATTAATTGCCAAGACAAAAATAGATCACAATGAAATTCGAAATTTACCATATACAGGTGTTTCTATTGGATGGATGTGGAATCCAACTCCCACTCCATGTCGGGAAAATAGTATTGATGCAAATCATATACATCATATTATGAACAAGCTTAGCGACGGTGGAGGTATTTATTGTTTGGGTTTGCAACCTAATAGTCGAATTACAAACAACCTGATTCATGACGTTACCGTTAATGCGGGCAGGGCAGAAAGTAATGGAATGTTTTTGGATGAAGGAATTACTGATGTACTTGTAGAAAATAATATTGTGTATAATATTGCCCGTTCGCCTTTGAGGTTTCATAAGGCTTTTCAAAATACTGTAAGAAATAATGTTTTTGTTTGTGGAGATGATATTCAACCAATACGATATAACAGGACTAAGGAAGAGGACATTAAAAAAATTGATAATATCATTTTGGACGAGACCTCTGAAACAGATATGGCAAAACTGAAAGTACTTGTTGAAAATAGATTAGATGAGATTGGACGGTAGCGATAATTATATTTTTAAATTTAAGATATGTAGCTCAAAGTCGGGAGACATTGCACAGCGCGTGACAATAACCGTTGTGAATATACTTATCAGATGACTACTAACCGGACCTACGAGAGTCATCAGGTGAATTAATTATAGTTTATTTTCAATCATTTTTCAAAAAATAAAAACAACCATCTTCGGCACCCAAAAGCAGATCAGGTTTTTCATTTTTATTCCAGTGTACAAGAGTCGGACTGGTAGTATGACCGGCAAGCTTTTGATCTGAAAAATTACCTTGCAATTTCATGTTGATTAGTTGATTGTTAGTACCCATGTTTTCCATAAGAGCGGCATTCAGGCTGTTTACGATTATATCAATGTCTCCATCATTATCCCAATCACCAAAAGCAAGTTTTCGCCTCCCACTATGACCAAATTTGTCTGTATTTAATCTGAGACTTCCCCTTGTACTGTCGACTATTTCATTTTTTCGATTGTAGGAACCAGGTTCTGAATAAAATACTCTTTTACCGGGCATTAAACTCATCGCATCATCATTTCTATATCGTTCAAAGAAACTCAAATATCCGTCTTGATCCAGCATGACCAGATCCATTAAACCATCATTATTCCAGTCTATTGCGGA
>Ga0164313_10000232_pt1 | contig 41320 bp, 30 predicted proteins | sample GuaBasSedimGuay4_FD_113735 | JGI IMG/M metagenome (GOLD analysis project Ga0164313, IMG submission 113735) | Subseafloor sediment microbial communities from Guaymas Basin, Gulf of California, Mexico - Guay4, Core 4569-4, 0-3 cm | ecosystem: Environmental > Aquatic > Marine > Hydrothermal vents...
CATCTTGCGCGAAGCACCGACGCTCTTCTTTTGCTTCTTCTTCCCCAAGGGTCACTCCGCGCGCCGTCCCAAGAAGACCCCAAAGGAGACCCCAGCGGCGCGGTGCTCTAGCCAACGCCCAGGATGGCGTTTCTGTGCCACGTTATGAGGGCCCGGCTGGGGCCGCGTCAAAGGTTGAGAACGCCCCGGACCTTGTCGATGAGTTCGGACTGCTCGAACGGCTTCGTCATGTAGGCCCGGGCGCCGCGGTTGATGCCCGTGACGACGTTCCGGGGGCCAGTTTTGGCCGTGAGCATGATGACCGGCGTGCGCTTGGTCTGGGCCTCGGTCTTGAGCTGCTTGGCGAGGGTGAGGCCGTCCATCCGGGGCATCATCAGGTCGGTGATGACGAGGTCCGGGTTCACGCCCTGGCGCAGCTTGTCGACCGCCTCGACACCGTCCCGAGCGAGCTCGACGTCGGCCAATTCCGACAAGATTCGCCCCAGCATCGCGAGCAGCTCCTGGTCGTCCTCGACGACGAGAATGAGGGGTCGCTTATCCATAGGTTAGCCAGCTTACCATACCGGGCTCCGTTCATGGGAGATGCACGGACTCCCCGGCGAGCCTTGCTCAAGGCAACACCTCGACCGGCCCACAGGTAACGTCCTGGCACTCGCGAAAGGCGGTATCGGCAACCTCTGCGCATATCTCGCAGCTCCGTCCCCGAGGCTCTGCAAAGGCCACGCGGCTCCCGTCGCTGCCGGAGGGACGCACCAAGGCCTCACCGTCATAGGTCCAGACGATCGGCGCTCCCTTGACGGCCGTCCCGCCCGCGGTGGAGAGCCTCACCGCGCACGAGTCGAACTCGCACCACAGGTCGAAACCGCGAATGCCCGCCGCGGAGACCGTCGGCACGTCGAGCAAGAACACGCTGCCCCCGACGGTGGACACATGGAGCTCGAATGCCGCCCCGTCGATGGGCACATCGAAGGTGAGGGTCCCGGTTTCGTGGTCGACTTCGGCCTCGCGAGACGTGAAGCCGCTGGTGCTGGTGATGTAGCTACCCTCGTACAAGAGGATCGCCCGGGCCATGACGGTCCCGCCGCGGAGCGCAACGAAGTCTTCCACCCAAATGGCGTCGTCGGCCTCGACGATGGACAAGGTGAACCACCCATCGCAGGGCGCACGCAGGGACGAACAGTCGTTCTGGAGGCGAACGCGGGCGTCACCGACGGCGAGGGCATGGAAGCTGAATTCCCCGCCGCCCAGCTCATCCATCATCAAGAGTTCCGGGTCGAGGTTCGTCAGCGTAGACACATCACCCGCATCGTTCTCGTGCAACGTCGCGATGGCTGTCGATCCAAACTGCATCAGGATGGGCTGGTAGCCGCCCTCCTCATCGGGAGACGCCCACCGGAGCCCGTCGAACATCAGCCCCGGTGGAGTGAGTGGCGTGCAGGCCAATAGAATGACCACCGAGACGGTGAACGAGATGCCGCGGCGAGTGACGTGCATGGCGTTCGAATCAGCAACAGTCGCGCCAAGCCACCGGGCCACATCCCCGTAGGATTTCGACATCTGTCGCGTGTGCCACTTTGAGCAACCGCGTCATCGATGGCGCACGCAGCAGATGGGTAACCTGAAGAAGGTCAATCCGACCACGAATGTACCGAACTCAGGGAACCGTGCTCTGGGAACGGAGGGCCCAGCCGATGAGCTTGTAGAGGATGCGCATGCCGACATTGGCGTCCCATTCGTCCGATTCGTCCCCGGCGTCGCCCGAGGGGTTGGGCGCGACCTCGACCAGATCGAACCCCACGATGCGGCGACCGGACTCCGCCACCTCCCGAATCAGGTGAACCGCTTCGTCGAAAGACAGGCCCCCGGGGACCGGCGTACCGGTGTGAGGGCACAGCTCCGGGGAAAGGCCGTCGATGTCGAAGGAGACGTACACGTCGTCCGGAAGGTCGGCGACGACGCGCGCCGCTTGTTCGCTGAAGGGCGTGCCCCGGAGTCGCTCCCGACCGAGGTCCGGCCAGAAGTGGGTGCGAACTCGTCCGCCGGAGCCTTCGATCACTCGATACTCCTGCTCCGAAAAATCGCGCACGCCGACCTGGACGATGCGAGAGACGTCCGCCGCGCGCTGCAGCACGTTGTGCATTACCGAGGCGTGGGACCAGGTGAAGCCTTCGTAGGCCGGGCGCAGGTCCGCGTGGGCGTCGATGTGCAAGATGCCCATGCCGGGATAGCGGCCGGCATGCGCTGCGATGGCCGCGAAGACCGAGCCGTGGTCTCCCCCGAGGGTGCCGACGAGCTTGCCTCTGGCGAGCCACTCGTCGACCGTATTCCCCACGTAGTCATTGACGCGGCGGCACGCTTCATCGACGGACTCCTGGTGAACCTCTTGCTCCGCGTCCGCTCCATCCTCGGACGCCTGACGCGCTCGACCCGCCGCCTCCCGAGCGGTACGACACGCAGCGCGGACCACCTCGGACTCTTCGAGCATGGCGATGCCGGCCTCCCATGGGCTGCCCGTTTCGAGATCGAAGAGATCGATCTGGTGGCTCGCCCGGAGCATCGCCCGGGGCCCGTCGGCGGCGCCCGGGCGGTAGGACGCGGTGCCATCGAAGGGCACCGGAACCAGCACCACCGCGGCTTGCTCCGGGGAAATGTTCCGGCCGAAGATGCCCGCATCACTGGGCACCGCCGCAGCGGGGTCGAAGTCGTCGCCGGCGCTCATCGGCCGATACGCTACCTGGGCAACCTGAGAATTGAAAACCGCCGGTGCGCGCTCATGACAGCGCGTCGACCACGGCGCCGATAGCGCCGGTGATAGCGTCGAGGTCGTCGTCCGTCGTCACGTAGGGCGGAAGGGTATAGAGCAGGCGGCCGAAGGGCCGGAGCCAAACGCCGTGGTCGAGGACGATGTCCTGGGCCTTTTTCATGGGCACGGGATCCACCATCTCGACGACGCCGATGGCGCCGAGCACCCGAACGTCGGCGACCCGGGGCGAAGTCGCGAGGGGCCGGAGCCCCTTCTCCAGACGGCCAGAGACGCGTGAGATGTTCTCCCGCCACGGCGTAGACAGGAGCAGATCGACCGAAGCGAGGGAGACGGCGGCCGCGAGGGGATTGCCCATGAACGTTGGCCCGTGCATGAGCGCGCCGGACTCGGCGCGGCTGACGGCCCCGGAGACGTCCGGGGTACAGAGGGTCGCCGCCATCGTCAGGTAGCCGCCGGTGAGCGCCTTGCCGAGGCACATGATGTCCGGAGTGACCCCCGCGTGATCGCATGCGAAGAGCTCGCCGGTTCGGCCAAAGCCGGTGGCTATCTCGTCGGCGATGAGCAGCACGTCGTATTGGTCACAGAGCTGGCGCACCGCCCGGAGGTAGTCCGCCGAGTAGAACCGCATGCCCCCCGTCCCTTGGACGATGGGTTCGAGGATGATCGCCGCGACCTCGTCCGTGTGTTTGGCGAGGAGCTCACCGAGCGCCGCGATGTCACCGTCGGCAAGAGGCTCTCCAAACTTCGGGCTCGGCACCGGAGCAAAGAGGTGCTCCGGCATCATCGATTCGAACATCGAGTGCATGCCGTTGACCGGATCACAGACCGACATCGCGCCGAAGGTATCGCCGTGGTAGCCGCCCCGAACCGTCAGCAGGCGATGCCGCCCCGGTCGCCCACGCCCAAGCCAATACTGGCGGGCCATCTTGATGGCGACCTCGACCGAGACCGAGCCCGAGTCCGCGAAGAATACGTGCTCGAGCCCAGGAGGCGTGATCTCGACGAGGCGTTCGGCGAGGGCGATCGCCGTGGGGTGGGTGATCCCGCCGAACATGACGTGAGCCATCGCGTCGAGTTGGTCCCGAAGAGCCTGGTCGAGGACCGGGTTGCGATAGCCGTGGATGGCCGCCCACCAAGACGCCATCCCGTCGACGACCTCGCGCCCATCAGCGAGCTCGAGGGCCGCCCCGTGGGCGCCGACCACGGGCACCGGAGGCACCGCCGCCGGCATCGGCGCGTACGGATGCCACACACACGCAGCGTCTCTGCGGACCAGCTCACCCGCGATGTCGTCGCCTCGAGGTTTCACGGCGAGGAGTATGGGGCTGGTGCGGGATCCAAAGCCACGGAAGGTTCCTCGCTCGTTCCGTGGCTCCCTCGCGACGTCAGGAACCCTCGAAAATGCGCTGCATTTCCTTCGGCTCCCTTCCTTGCAAGGAAACCAAGGTCCGTCGCGATCCTCCCTCCCGTGACTCTGCATCCCACACTATTGGCCGGGAAAGCGCAGCGTGTAGCTGTAGACGGCATCGCCCCCGGCCGGCGGGGTCGAGAAGCGAATGCGGCGCGTCGCGGCGGTGATGCAGCGGACGAAGTTCCGGTCGGTCAGGTCGCCGTGATGAGCCTGGACGTTGGTCGTTCGCCCCACCCGAGTCACGCGAAAGGTGGTGATGATGGTGCCTCGGACCAAGGCGCCACGGTCCACGAGCCGGTCATAGCAGCGGCTGTAGCGCGCGGCGGTACCGCGAATCGCAGCCCGGACTTCTTCGGCAGGGACGCGGCCCGTGCCGTCGACCTGCTCGCCGAGGACGACACCGACGTTGGGCTGCAGCACCACGTCGCGCTCGATGACTCGCGTGGGGTCGTTGGGTTGGGCGACCGCGTGGGCGGCGGGGTCGTGGGGCGCGGCCTGCCGGGTCGTGCCCTCCGGCGGACCGGGGCGCCGGGCCCGGGCCGAGAGTTCGGTCCGGCATTCGACGATGGTGCGTTCGATCCTCACCGCGCGGTGCGAGAGGGACACGATGGCCAACCGTGCGTGCTCCCGTGCCTCGCGGCTCGAGTGAACGGCCGTGAGTTGCTGTCGCGCTTCCTCCATCTGGCGCACCACGCGCTCGAGAGCGGCATGTTTTGCCTCGAGGCATACGATCTCGTGCTCGACCCGGGCGGTCGTCGCCCGGGTCTCGGAGATCGCCGCCTGGGCCCCCGCCGTATCCTGAGCCGACACCGACGACACCGGCGACGCCGAAAACGAAGCGATCAACAGCAGGGTCCCGGCAAGAGTCGCGCGCATGGGCCTAAGTGACGCCTGGGATCGCCGAAATGTTCATCACAGCGGCTGAACCAAGACCTCTCGGCGCCCCCCAGCCTTGCTCGCAGCGGGGCCGACGACGCCCTCTTCCTCCATACGGTCGACCAGCTTGGCGGCCTTGTTGTAGCCAACCGAGAGCTTGCGCTGGATGTGACTAATCGAGCAGTACCCAGCCTGGGCAACCACGGAGACGGCCTTGTCGTAGAGCGGGTCGTCGCTCTTCTGGCCCGAGAGCCCGCCCTCGTCTTCCTCTTCCCGAGGCTTGAGGATGTCCGTGTCGTAGATGGGGTTGCCCTGAGCCCGGAGGAAGTCACAGACGTCGCGGACTTCGTCTTCGCTGATGAAGGCGCTGTGCACGCGCTTGAGGTCGCTCTGACCGGGGGGGAGCATGAGCATGTCGCCCATGCCGAGGAGGTGCTCGGCGCCGTTCCGGCCGAGGATTGTCTTGCTGTCTTCGCGCTGGGAGACCTTGAACGCCATGCGCGTCGGGAAGTTGGCCTTGATCATGCCCGTGATGACGTCGACGCTCGGGCGCTGGGTCGCGAGGATCACGTGGATGCCGGCGGCACGGGCCTTCTGGGCCAGGCGCGCGACGGCGGACTCGACGTCCTTGGCGGCGACCATCATGAGGTCGGCGAACTCGTCGACGATCACCACGATGAAGGGCAGCTTGATCGGGTTCGCGTCCACCGCGTCCGGCGTCTCTCCGTCGGACGGCGGCAGCAGAACCTCTTCCCCGTTGACCCCCTGGGCCTTGACCTTGCCCACGCGGCTCCGGGCGATCTTTTCCGGGGCGAGGTCCCCGTCGAGGACCTTCTGCACCCGCTGGTTGTAGCTGGTGATGTTTCGCGCGCCTGCATCGGCGAAGAGCTGATAGCGACGCTCCATCTCGTCGACGGCCCAGCGCAACGCGAGGGACGCCTTCTTCATGTCGGTGACGACGGGAAGCAACATGTGGGGGATGCCGTCGAAGACGGCGAGCTCGACGACCTTCGGGTCGATCATCAGGAGCCGCAGCTCGTCGGGGCTCTTCTTCGAGAGCAGCGACGCGAGCATCACGTTGAGGCCGACGCTCTTGCCGGCCCCGGTCGCACCGGCGACGAGCATGTGGGGCATCTTCGCGAGGTCGGCGTAAACCGGTTGCCCCCCGATGTCCTGGCCGAGGGCCATCGGCAGGTGGGCTTTCTCGTATTTCCCCCACCGCGGGTCTTCGAGGATCTCCCGGAGGTAGACCGTCTGTCGCGTCTTGTTCGGCAGCTCGAAGCCCACCCGGGCCTTGCCGGGGATGGGCGCGACGATGCGCACCTTCTGAGCGGCGAGGGCCATCGCGAGGTCATCGGCGAGGCCCGCGATCTTCGAAATCTTCGTGCCGCTCTGGGGCTCGAACTCGTACATGGTGACCACCGGCCCGGGGTGGATCTCATCGACCCTTCCCTTGACCCCATAGGCCTCGAGCTTCTCGACGAGCCGCGCGGCGTTGGCTCTGAGGGTCTCGGCGTCGACGCTGACGGTGTCTATCGGGGGGGAGGTCAGGAGCGTGGTCGGCGGGAGCACGTGAGGTTGGCCCACGCTGGGCACCATGATCACATCGTCGGCGATCGAATCGACGGCGGGCTCGATGGGCTTTGGCCGCTCCACCGGGGCGACGATCGTCGGCCCGTCGTCTTCCGTCTTCTTCGACGCTCGCGGGCTCTTCTTCTTGGCCTTGCCCGTCTTGCCGGTCTTGCCGGTCTTGCCCTCGATGGCGTCGAGCATCTGCTCGAGTTCCTCGGCGGGGTCGGCCTTGGCCTTCTTGGCGGAGCGCTTCTTCTTCTTCGCGCGGGCCGGGGGAACGACCTCTTCTTCTTCCTCTTCGAAGACTTCTTCGTCCTCTGCTTCTTCGTCTGCGTCTTCGTCCTCGACGTCCGCGAAGATCTTCGAGTCCGCGGCGGCTTCGTCCCCGGTGACGTCATCGTCGTCGAACTCGCCGTCGACGATCGTCGGATGGTCCGCGTCGAGTTCGGCGGCTTCGAGCTCTTTGGCTTCGCGCCAGGCGTCCCAGAGCGCCCTGACACCGTCCACTCCTCGGCGGCCCCCGGAGCGCACCCCCTCGGTACCCCGGGCCGCGAGCTCAGTGAGGGACACCGGCGTCCGCAGCACGAAGGTGATCATCAAAATGGCGACGCCGACCACGTAGGCGCCGATGAGACCGAGCATCGATCGCAAGACCTCCCCGAGGACTTCGCCGAGCACACCTCCCGCGAGGTGGCCGCCGTAGACCGTCTGGCCGTCGAGGACGAGATGAAGGAGCGCACACCCCACGAGCACGATGACGAGGGTCGACGCGAGGGTCGACAGGCCGAGGATCGTCCGACCGCGGCCGAAGAGCCGGATCGTGGCCAGACCCACCTCGAAGGGGATGACCCACGCGGCGACCCCAAAGGCTGCGACGAGCATGCCCGCGACGCTTGCGCCGACGGGGCCGACCCAGTCGTCCGCACCCCGCGCATCGTAAGACCACAGGGCCAGGGCCATCAGGACCGTCGCCGCCGCGGCGAGAATTCCGAGCACCTCGTGACGACGCCCGTCGGGGGCCAGGATCTGTCCGGGAGATGTAGTACTAGGTGCGCTCAAGTGTGACCCTTCCCACAGGGACCATAGAGAGGGTCCCCATAAGGAGTCAAAAAAGAGTCAGTTCTGCCGATCGGGGCCCGATCTCACTTCTTTGCAGGGCATCGGCGATCCTCTATCATCGCGCGGCCGTTCATAAGGAGAGGGGGGTGGGGCACCGAGAGGCCTCGCCGCCCGAGAAGGAGCCATGCGACCCCGTCCGACGCGAACCACCGTCCTCCTGGCCTGTGCCCTCACGGCTTTCGCGGCAATTGCCGGCGGTTGCAAGGTCACCGGCGAAGACATCGAAACCTGGAAGGGCACCGTCAAGGGTCCCGGCAAGATCATCGCCGTGATGATGAGCGAGAGCTATCCGCTCGACCTCCGGACCAAGGCGGCCCTCGCGCTGGTCGAGATGGAGCCGCGCCAAAGCCCCGAAGTGGTGGATGGCGTGGCGGAGCTCCAGTCGGCGCTTCAGCGCCTCGACGACGCAACGCGCCGTCAGATCATCGAAGGCATGGTCCCCGACCTCGAAGTGCTCATGCGCGGCGGAGACGCGGCGCCAGTCCAGAGTGGCGAGGCGCCCCCGGACCTCCAGGTCCGCGCCAAGGATGCGAGCTACCTGCTCATCAGCCAGGCCGAAGGCGAGAGCCGAGACCGTCTCGTCGCCGGCGTCGTGGCTTGGTACGTGGTCGACTTCAACGGCCGGAACCTCGCCGGGAACTACAGCGCCGAGCAGATCATCCGCTCCCTCGGCTCCCAGGCGGCGGGCATGCTCGTCGACGCCCTCGATCCCAAGATGCCAGGGCGCGCCCTCATCATGCTGACCGAGCTGATCTCGCAGCTCGGCGAGGAAGAGACCAAAGCGCGGGCCGCGGCGGCGATCGTCGAGCTCGAGCGGCACATGGAAGGTGAGGAGTTCCTCGAATGGCTGAAGGAGCCGGTCATCGCGGCGCTCCGTGAGACGAACCCCGACGCGGAGCCAAACGCCGATCGGGTCGGTCGCCTCGCCACCTTGAACCGAGAAAACTTCATCACTACCGGTGCGATCCCGGCGATGAAGTACCTGGCCTCCGAAGACATCGTCCGGGAGCGCCTGCTGACGATCGCGGGTACCGACGACGCGTCCGCCCCGATGGTCGTACGGCGCATGTCCGCGCTCCTGGCCCTCGAGGGGAACGTCGCCGAGCCGCACCTCGACCGGCTCCTCGCCCTCGCCCTCACCGACGGCGTGCCGCCGGAGATTCAGGACGTGGCCTTCGCCCGGGTCGGCGACATCCGCAGCACCCGGGCCATCCCGGCGATGTGGCCCCTCGTCGAGTTGGGCGACAACGACAAGCAGCGATACCGGTGGCGAGCAGCCGAGATGGTGCTGCAGATCGGCGGCGGCGACGTCGTCGGCGAGTTCTTCGCGAAGCTCCCCGAGGGCGACGAGGTGAAATACGAGCCCGAAGAGCTCGAAGGCTACGCCACGCGCATGGCGCACATGAGCCCGCTCCCGACCCAAGTCGTCCGCGGCCAGCTCTCGTCGCCTCAGTGGTTCGACCGGGTCATCGCGCTCCGGTACTTCGAGCGAAAGGGCGAAGAAGGGGACATTCGGGCCATGCAGCGCCTCACCCGCGACCAGGCAGAGGTGGTCGGCAACGGCTGGGAAGCCCTCGAGCTCGGCACCGTCGGCCAGGTCGCCGAGGCCGCAATCACCGCCCTCCAGGAACGACTTTCCTCGGATAATGCCGAAGAGGCGACGGAAGACGCCGAGGCAGAGTAGAATGGGCGAGACCGCCGCGACCTAGTTCCTTCAAACCCGATGACCCACGACCAGAACAAGAAGACGCTCCGGCATTTCCAGTGTCGCGATTATCTCTGGGAAATTTTCGAGCAGATGAGCCAAGAGCTCGAATGCTCGACGGACTATCTGATCAACGAGGCGATGCGGCAGTACGCGCGGTCTCGCAACTATGGAGCCCGCTCTCCCTCGGTCCCCGGAATGCGCGCTCCGGCCCAGGGGCAGGCCCCGGCCCCGGCTCCGTCCCAGGCTCAGGGGCAGATCCCGAGCCTGCGAAGTGGAAGCAATCGCCCGCCGATCCCCTCGGCCCCGCCACCGCCACCCCAGCGAAGCTATTCCCAGCCCGGCGGCGGATACCCAGCGCCGCAGCAAGCCGGCTACGCACAGCAGCAGCCCCCGCAGCAAGGTAGCTACGGACAAGAGCAAGGTGGCTACGCCCAGCCCACCCAACAGCAGAGCGGCTACGGGCAGCAACAAGGGGGTTACGCTCAGCCCCCGCAGCAGCCGGCACAGCAGCCGCCGCAGCAGCAGGGAGGCTACGCTCAGCCGCCGCAACAGCAGGGCGGCTACCCGGCGCCGCCGCCCCCGCGCGGACGGTCGAGCTATCCGCCGCCGGCAACCAATCGACCGCCGGCCTACAACCAGGCAGCCCCACCCCCCCTGCCCGGGGGAGGAGCCGCCCAGGCGGCCATGCCGACCCTCTTCGTGATCTTCAATGGCCAGAAGATCCCGGTGGCGAAGGCCGAATTCATCATCGGCCGCGGGAGCAAGACCGCGGACCTCCCGATCAAAGACGGCAACATTTCCCGCCGCCACGCGGCGGTCGTCTTCGAGAACGGACGCTTCTTCGTGAAGGACCTCGGCTCGACGAACGGCGTCGAGTTTGCGGGGCAGCGCATCGATAACAAACAGATCGAAGAAGGCGACGTCTTCCAGATCTGCGATTACGAGCTGCGGTTCACATACCGCTGAGACGCGCTCTCTGGATCCGCTTCCGCGCGATGTAGAGCGCGAGCGGTGGGGTGTGTTCTGGGATGACGGCGCGGTCGGGGGTGCCTCCAGCTTCGGGGGGCTTTGTTACGCGACGACCGGAGTTGGCGCTGTGAGGGGCGGGTGTCGTGTCGCGGATGGCGGAGGATGCTCGGGGGCCGGACGCTTTTTACCTTCGCTGGAGGCACCCCCAACCACGCCTGATATTCCTGAGTAGAGCCAACTGTTCTTGAGATGGTGGTCTCCGGTGACCTTGTTGGTGGTGGTGTTAGATGGGGATGATCCCGGCCCCGGCAGGGGGCGTCTGCTCCGCTCCTAGCGTTCGGTGTTCCCGGAGGATGGTCGCGACCACGGTGGGATCATTCCGTACCGCATGGTGCACGTGGCTGCGCACGGGCCTCCGCATCCACCCCACTTTCGGAACCTCCCACTCGCACTGGGCGCTCCGCCTTTGATTTGGGGATGAGCGGGACGGGCTCGCTGCTGGCTGAGGTGAAGAGGGCTCTGATTGTCGGTATGAAGAAAAACGGACCGGGTGGGCCTTGCGCGCCTGAACGAAGTTGGGCGGTGCGACACGCTACGCGTCGCGTCGGGCGCGTTCGAGCAGTTCGGCGAACGGTCCGGAGCCCGCAACCTCGTCGAGGTAGCTGTCGTCGAGGTCGCCGCCCTCGTCTAGGGCCGCGATAGGGAGGCGAGGGTGGCGGCGAGGTCTTCAATCCCCGTCATCAGGAGCCCAGCCAAAAGCCGCCAAGATCGTTTCCTTATCGATGTAGCGCGCCGCCAGCCGCAAGCGATGTTTGCGGTCGTCCTCGTCCGGATAGCGGCGCCGCAGTTCCGCGAGGGCGAAAGAGTGCGCGAGGACCGTCAGCGCAGCGGCCCGTTCCACCCGCTGCCGCGGCGTCCAGGAACGAAGCGCGTCTTGCATGATCGCCCATGCTTCCGGCGAGGTATCCATGGGTCGGGCGCGCACCGTGAAAGCGTAGCAGGGCACCTGGTTGAATCCGGCGCGCGGCGTGGCGCGTTTGGCTTCGTCTCACTCATCGCTTCGACAAGCGCAATCGTCACCTGCCAGGGCCAGCCAGGTTCGGGGCGGCCCGGTATGGCCTGCCTCGATTTGAGCGCAGACGACGCAGGTCTCCGGCCGCGGAACGTACGGAACGCTGTCACACCAGTGCTGAGCATCCTCATACGATTCGAAATCGAAGGTCGGAATGCAGGGCCTCGGTTCCTCACCCACGCAGGCTGGCGAAAGACAAGCCGCGGCGAGGAGCATGAGTAGGTGAAACGGCAAACCTCGTGTCATCGAGTGACAATCGCATTCCAGACAGCGCGTCGCCAGGGACTCAACGGGGACGGTCCGCAGTTTTCGTAGTTTCGATCCGCCAGTCGGGATTCGCCGCAAAACTGCGATAATTGCGGACCGTCCCCATCTTGCCCCATCTTGCCCAGATTGGGAGCGGTAGCCGTTGATGTTGGCCATCCGCATCGATCCGGCTGGAAGCTCACCAGCGCCAGAGCGGCTCGTCCTTCCAGCGCAGGTAGCGGATCTGTTCGACGAAGGGCCCGTTTCCGATCTGATGTGGTGTCGCCTCGTCCGAGAGCTCGAGCAGCGACAAGAACCCGGCGTGGGTGCCGATGGCCAACTGCTTTCCGTCCGGCGAGACATCCAGCCCGCCAATCGACGAGCCGGTGAAGTGCTGCCATCCGAGGTCGCCGCTCGGTTTGGCGGTGCGGATGTAGCCGTAGGCGTCGCCCAGAAGAAACAGGCCCTCGTGGAAGCTCGAGTTGTAGACGCGGGCCCCCGATTCGAGCGGTAAGAGGCGCACGTCCTCCTCGTAGCGGCCCAGCCGAAGGGTTTGCAGCACGTCCATTCGGCCGATGCTGGTCACCCCGTTGTAGGAGTGACAGCTGTTGAAGATCACGCGGGTGCCGTCCGGGCTGAACGCGATGTGATGAGGGTATTCGGAGTGCAGCGGCCCGAATTCGCCTACCAATGTTCCGTCGAGGGTCCGCAACTCGTGTTGCGAGTCTTGGTAGCCGCAGCCGATCCACTCGCCGCTCGGATGAACGGCGACGTGGGTCATGTCCGTTCGCAGTGGATAAGGTTCGTCCTCGCTCCATCCGCGGACATGTTGCTCGAGGGTCGAACTGTCTGGGGAGAGGCGCCGCACGCCGGAGCCGGTCGACAGAAACACGCCTCGGTTGGTGGCCAGCGCCACGCCCTCGCCACTCGGAAGCACCACCATGTGCTCGATCGCAGCCAGCCCATCGTCTTCCGAGAGGGTTTCGGTTCCCGCGGGCGCCCCCTCGTCGCCGCGCGGACGCGGCACTTGGCCCAACTCGCGGCCGCCCCAACCTTCCGTGAGCACGAGGTGATCGGAGAAGAGCAAAGCAAAGAAGCGTCGGTCAGGGCTCGCGGCCACATCGAGGGCGCCCGGGATCTCTTCGCTCTCCCCGTCGAACCCGTAGACCACCACCCCTTCGGGCGCCCAGGCGCTCCCGGTGGCGGCCACCACCCGCCCTTCGCCCACAAAGTAGACGCTTCGTAGCGGGTTGGCTCTCTCGTCGAGCTTGTCGGCAAAGGGGGCGTGAGCAGGAGGAAAGTGCTGGCGGAGCTCGCGCCAGGCGCCCTTGGCGTTGGCCTCTCGGACGATCGCCACGACCTTGTCGCCGAGGGCGTCGTCCCTCTGATCCTCGGGGGCTTTGCCGGCGTCTTCCCAGTCGCTGGCGATGCCCCGCGCCACAAAGGCGTTGATGCCGCCCACGTAGGCGAGGGTTTTTTCTGTCCACTCGGCCGAGAGATCGGCGCACTTCGACCAGTCCATGCGGGCGAGCATGCACCCCGCACCAGCGATCGACCAGCCCGTCCATGGGCGTGACGAGCTCGCTGTTGGCCACGGCATAGAGGGCGCCAATTGCCGATGTGAAAAGAAACGGGTTCGGTGGGCCCGGCGCACCTGCACGAAAATTGCTTCACAACAGGTCAGTCGCGCTCATCGAGAAACCTCCCCAGTGAGCCCGCTTCGCGAATGGAAAGGCGTCTCATCCAGCTAGCGTCACGAGGTCCCGGTGGTGGGGTGGATGCGCAGGCCCGTGCGCCCCCGCGCCCGACATGCCGAACGGTCACCGCAGCCGTCCCCGCGACCATCCTCTGGGAACTGCGAATGTTAGGAGCGGAGCAGACGCGCCCTGCCGGGACCGGGATCATCCCCGTCTAATACCCACAGCAACCACGGTCCTCGGAGACCACCATCTCAGCCGAAGTTCGCCCGTATTAGGTCAATCAGGCGTGGGCGTGGGTGCCTCCAGCGACAGTCAAAGCGTCCGGCCCCCGAGCAAGACCCGGCACCCGCGACATCATCCCCGCCCCTCACAGCGCCAACTCCGCTTACCGCGTAACAAAGCCCCTGGAGCTGGAGGCACCCACGCCCGCGCCGTCATCGCGCTCAAACCTGCCCAATCACGCCGTCATCGCCCTCAACGATGTCCAATCACGCCGCCGACCTCGCGACGCCCGGCCTAATCCGCCAGTACCAACTCCCGAGCCTCAGCCTCATCGGCGGACCGGCAGAAGCTCGCGAAGGCGGGGTAGTCGGTGGGGGCGATGCGCATCAGGGGCACGTGTACCTCGCGGTCGAGGACGAGGGCGCCGTCGGCCTCGGTGGCTGTCGCGGTGAAGGTGCTGCCCCCGGGGCCGCTGAGGGTCACGGCGCTCGGCGCCGCCGGAAGGGCGCCTCCACCGGTGCGGTGGACCCGCATCTGCATCTGCACGTCGGTGCCGACGCCGACGAGCTGCGTCGTCGTGCGCTCGCCCACCTGAGCGAACGAGGCGCCGAGGAGCGTCGGGAAGAGCATGGGGATTCGCTGGCGTCCCCCCTGGCGCTGGCCCAACTCGCTCACCTCGAAAGAGTACTCGAAGACCAGGGGTCGTTCGAGGGCCTCCCGGCCGATCACCCGGAGCCCGGTAAGGCGGGCACCGGCCACCAGGCGAGCGACGTAGCCCTCCTCGAAGCGCTGCTCGAGCATCGCCCGGGGGATGCCTTCGAGATCACCGCGCCAGGCGATGGCCGGGGCACCCCGGAAGGTCTCGACGACGGTCGCCGTCGCGCTGCCGTCGGCTGCGATGGTCAGGTCGACCTCGATGGAACGCTGGTCGGCCCCGGCCGCTCCCGCGGGCACGTGGACTTGGCCGCCGCCCTCCCCGAGGACCAGCGCCGGCTGGTCACGAAGCATCGGCGGCACGTATCCGAAGGGTGCCCCCCGCTCCGAGGTCGATACGAACGTCGCCCGCTCCCCGTCGCCGACCATCAGGAGCAGATGCTGATAGGTCTGGGGATCTGGGAGGTCGGTCTCGGTGGCGTCGGCGCCCAGGGTGCGGGCCAGGACGAGCTTCGAGCGCACCCCCGCGAGGCCGTAGAGGTAGTGGAGGATGCGCGCGCGATTTCCCGTGCGCTGGACCAGCATCGCGGGAGCCAGGCCGAAGACCTCATTCGTATCTTCGACGTTGTCGACGACCCAGCGGTAGAGCCGGGCCGCGCGGACCCGGGCCCGCGAGCGGCGACTCCCGCCGAGGACCCGGACGACGAGGCGTCGCGCTCCAGGGTCGGAGACGTCCTGATCGACGAGGGCGTCGCGCAAGCTCTCGATGAAGAGCTCCCAGGTGGCGCCGGACCCGACGTTGATCGAAGGCAGGTACTCGGTCGCGGCGATGGCCCCGGGCTCGGCCGGGAGCGGGCGGCTCTCGTGCACCGTCCAGCGCAGCACGCGGAGGTCACCGTCGACGCTGGTCTCGGTCTCGGGGGCGGGGCCCCGGGGGTCGATGTTCGGCTCCATCGAGACCGGAAGCACGACCGTCAGCTGGCTGAGGTCGTAGGCCTTTTCGAAGCCGCGGAAGTAGAAACGGTTGCCGAGGTACCCCCCGGGGAACGCCCGGGCCGGTTCACCGATGCCGACGTACTCGTACTCGACGTAGTCGCCGGGCTCGAGCTGGGGAAGGGAGATGCTCTCTTTGCCTTCGATGACATCGGCCTCGATGCGGCGACCGTCGGCCTTGATGGTGTGCAGGGTCAGCACCTGAGAGCCCGGCGGCGGGATGAACTCTCCGCGGGAATCGAGGGCCTCGTCGGCCTGCACCTTCCAGATGTTGTGGGTCAGCTCGAGGCTGGAGCCGTCCTCGAAGACCCGGACGACCGTGTAGTCGAGGACGAGGACTTCCGGCTCGTCGTAGCTGCGGTCGCTCCCCTCGAACTCGCGGATCACCGTCGCCCCGTCGAGGCGGTAGGGGGTGAGGGCGAAGTCGCCGCCGATGGCGCGGGAGAGCATGCGCAGATCGGCGAGAGCCGAGGGCTCACGTTCGATGGCGCCGGTCAGAACCGCGCGAGCGGCGTCGATATCCCCGGCGGCGAGCTGGCGGTCGGCCTGGGCGATGGGCGTCAGGATGCTGCGCGGACTGATGGAGCTCATCTCACCGAGGAGTTCTTCGATGGCGTCTGTGTCGTTGCGTCCCCGGGCGACGGCGAGGCGCCGCGCGAGGGTGGTGAAGAGTGACTGGGGCGGTTCGAGGAGGGCGATGCGGTCGAGCTCGGCGTTGGCCTCGTCCCAGGCGCGGGCGCGTACGGCGACCGTGTACCGCGCCGTGTGCCGCGCGTCGCAGCGGACCAGCAGATCGGCGAGGCTGGTGATTTCGTCCTGGCGCAGGCGGCGCTCGGCGGCGCTCATCGCGGCCCGGAGCGGCGCGCAGGAGCCGGGGACGATCTCCCGCGCCGCGGCGACCTCGCTCGCGGCCTGGGCGTCCCAGCCTCGTGAAAGAAGGAGCTCGGCCCGCGAGAGCGGGATGGCGACGACCTCAGGCCAGCGCTCCCCGGCGCCTTCGAGGGCGGTGAGGGCCGAGAGCACGTGTCCCTCGGCGGCGTCGAGCTTCGCGAGCTGGACGACGGGGAACCACGCCCCGTCGTCTCGGCCCTTGGCCCGGCGCAGATAGCGCCGCGCCCGGTCACGCCCCACGTCCGAAGGCAGGAGCGGGTCGAGGAGCGCGATGACCGAAGCCTTTTGCAGCATCGCTGGCGATGCGCCGCGCCGCGGGAGCTCGTGGCGGAGGGCCTCCCGGGCACCGACGACATCTCCCCGGGACATCGAGACGACCGCCCGGAGGTAGGCCGCGAGGGCGCTGCCCCCGACCGGACGACCGATGGCAAAATCCAGTGCGGCGTTGACGTGGTCGATGGCCGCCGGGCCTTCAGAGCTCGGCGCGCGACCACGACCGTCCGTGACCGAGATGGCGAGGACCGGGTTCGGATGACGCGTCGTGACCTTCGCGAGCACGCGGTGATTGCCGGCGGCGAAATGACGGCGATGGAAAGTGGTGCGCACGAGGGGGTCGACGCGGTGGTCGAGGCGCAAGGCGGACTCGCCGTCGATGAGGATCTCGACGGAGTTCGGGGTCTCGACGCGGAGCACGTAGTCCCCGGCGACGGGAACCCGAAAGAACGCTTCGGCGTAGGTGGTGCCCCCGGCCGCGATCGGACCTCCGCCGAGGTGCACCGCGCAGCCTCGGGCGCCGAGGTCGCGGGTCGGCCTCCGGCCCCGAGTCGGGCCGAGCTCGTAGGCCTCGGCGAGGGGGCCGTCGACGCGCTCCGGGGCGAAGCGTTCATCGAAACCGAGCAACGCCCAAGGCCCGAAGGGCCCCGCCGACCGCATCTCCGTGAGGCACCCGTGGTCGGCGGCGAGGCGCGCCACCTCCTCGGCGTCGCCGCCGCGCTGGGCACCCTCGATCAAGACCCGGCCGACGACGTAGCGCGCCGGGGGACCGATGGCGCCGGGGTTCGCGGCGACCTGAGACAGACGCTCCTGGGTCAGCTCCATCCACCGGGGCGCCACCCCCTCGAGGTCTTCCACCCCTTCGGCCGCCGCCTCGGCGACGTAAGGACCGACTCCGAGGGTCGAGCGCGTCGCCGCGTCGAGGGCGTCGAGGTAGTAGTTGAGGGCCGAGCCGGGGTGCCCCGCCAGCTCGAAGAAGACCCCCGAGAGGTAGAGCACGCGCTCGTCCTGTGGGGCGAGCTCACGGGCAAGCTGGAGCTGCCCGCTCACGCGGTCGTAGTCCCCGCCCTGCATGAGCATTTCACCCACGGCGAGCTCGCGCTGGGCGTCGGCGTCCCGCGGCCGGTCCGCCGCGCGGTCTCGGAGCTGCTCTACCGTGAGCCGCGCACCGGTATTTACCGTGCTGCCGCAGGCCGCCGACAGCGGTGCCGAGACGACCGCGGCAACCGAGAGAGCCAGGGTGAGTGCCAGGGCAGACGAGCCCGCGAAGTGATTCGGTCGACCCATCATCGGGCACCTCCCGCCGTGAGATGGATGCGTTGGCCGAGGATCGCGTCCGCGCGTTCGACCCATCGGCGGAAAGCCGGGTAGTCCTCGGCGCTGATGCGATCTCGGGTGATGCTGAACTCGGTCCGGGCCGTCACCTCCCGGCCGCTCTGTTCGACGCTCACCGAAAGAGAGCCGAACTCGCTCGTCGCCTCGCCCCCGGCGGGGACCTCGCCGATCGTGAACCCCCGGGGAGCCCGGACGACGCGCTCCTCGAAGTAGGAGTTGGTGCCGCCGAGATCCAACGGGTGCCGGCGCTCCGGATTGCGCGCCATGGCGCGGGTGAGGTCGTCGAGGACCGTCGCAGGCACGACCAGGTCGCCGCCGTCGCGACGGCCGAGCTGGGGGACCCGAGCTCGATAGCGAAGCTCGATGGGCGCCTCGAGATCGTCGAGGTTTTCCATCTCCTGAGACTCGAGGACCAGGCCCGGGAAGATAGAGCGCAGGCGACGCTCGAAGCGCTCGCGGCGAGTACCCTCGGCCGCGTATTGGGCACGGTAGGCCGGGGCCCCGCTGCCGATCACGCGCTCCTCGACCTCGAGGGTCGCCGCCCCGTCTTCCTCGACGGTGATGGCGACGTGGCGCTCACGGCGGCTCCGGTCCGGCCCGAGGACCGGGGTACGCGTCAACCGCGCATCATCCGGGCCGACGACGAGGACCGTCACCCCCTGGTCCATCTCGGGCAGCTCGCGGGTGCCCGAATGTTCGGCGGTCCCGTCGATGTAGAGGTCGAGCTCGGGGACGTAGGCGATGGCGTGGTCGAAGACCGACAGGCTCGCCGGGAGGTCGTTGATGGCGCCGTTGCGCCGCGTGCGCACCAGCACGATGCGCGCGTCGATGCCCGCCTCCCGGAACATCGTGTAGAGCAACGAGGCCTTGTCCTTGCAGTCGCCAAACCCGCGCTGAACGATGAGGGGCACGCGGTAGGGCTTGTAGCCGTGGATGCCAAACTCGAGGGCCACGTAGCGCGTATGGCCCACGACCCAATCGTGGATGCGTCGAACCTTCGTCTCGACGTCCGGGGCGTCACTCACCAGCTCACGGACGATGTTCTTCAGGTGGTCGTCGGCGACCAGCTGGTCCTGGATGAGCCCCCACCACCAGCGGCCGACGTCTTCCCAGGTCCGATAGGTGGACACGTGCAGATAGGGGGCGATCTCCGTCATGCCCGGCATGCTCTGCTCGTCGCGGATCGCCGGGACGTTCTCGGCGTGGAAGTGGTCGATGCGAGTCTCGCCCTCGACCGTCTGGTCGTGGACCAGACCGCGGAGGCGCGGCTCACTGAAGAAGAACTCCCGGGAGGTCGGGGTCATGAGCACGTAGTCCTGGCGGACGATCGGAGCGAAGCCCTGGAGGTAGGTGAGGTCGCCGTAGTAGTCGGCGAAGAGGTTTCGATGGGCGACGTCGTCGATGCGGTACTGAAGCTCGATGGTGTCGCCGGGCTCGATGGTCGGGAAGACGACGACCAGGGCCCGGGTGTCGTAGTAGACGCGGTACCAGGGCTCGCCGAGCTGCCGCTCGAAGGTCTGAGTGGCCTCGAGGGTGCCGCCGCCGCGTTTGTAGACGCGGGCGGCGCGGATATCGACGCGCTGGGTATCCGGGTCGAATTGAATCGAGTAAGTGCGCAGCTGGCGCGCCCCCTGGTCGTCGTGGGCCTGGGCCGAGTACTGGCGAAAATTCGAGCCGAGGCCGTTCTGGAAGACCGTGTTGACCGTGAGGTCTTGGAGGATCGTCACCGGATAGCCGCTGCTGTCGGTGCGCCGCGCGAGGAGCTCTCGTCGCTCGATGGCGAATGCCTCGTCGCGGCGCTCTTCGGGCTCGAGCTGCTCGAGGAGCTCCCGGGTCTCGGCGTCCTGGGGGCGCAGCGCGAGGGCCTGCCGGAGGCTCTGGGCGGCTGCGTCGGTCTGCCCGCTCCGCAGTAACATGCGCCCCTCGGCCGCGACCACCGTCGCGTCCTCCGGGGCTCGGGTCCTCGCCCGACGCAGGGCCTCGAGGGCGCGGTCGTTTTCGCCGAGGCCTTCGTAGATGCGACTCAAGAAGAGGTCCGCGGAACCCTGGTCCCGAACCAAGGCCGCTAGCGCATCGAGCTGCTCGTCGAGGGCCCGGCGGTCGCCCCGGCGCAGAGCGTCGAGGGCGAGGACGCGACGACTCCGGGTCGCGTCATGGCGGGCAGCGACGAGGCGGCGGCGGATTTCGATGGTCTCGTCGGCGCGCTCAGCGGACTCGGCGTGGTGCGCCCAGGCGCTGAGGAAACCGGGGGCCGTGGGAGCGCGCTCGGCGAGGGCCGCGGCTTGGGCCAGGGCCGCGTCGGTGAATTCGAGGCGCCCGAGGAGCTGAGCTCGGAGCAGCCCCGCTTGCATCGAGACGCGGTCTTCGCCGGCGAGGGCATCGAGGAGCGGGAGGGCGTCTTCAGGGCTCGGCCCCCCGGCGATCATGCGCGCGTGCAGCAACTGACCCTCGCGATCGCCCGGCGCGACCTCGTGGGCTCGGGCCGCAAAACGCTGCATCTCACCGCGTTCGTCGGCGAGGCTCGCAGCGAGGACCAGACGCCCGACGGTGGGGCTCGCGTCCGCTGCTCGGGCGGCGAGCTGCCGAGCCCGGCGCTCGACGGGGTCATCGGCGCCGGTAAATGCGAGGAAACGGGCGAGGGCCTCGAGGGCTGCGGGGCGGGCCCGGGGGCCACTGGCCGCGGCTTCGAGAGCGGCGAGCTCCGAGCGCAGGGGGCGCCGGGGAAGGCGCACGCCGGCCGGGGGCCCCGTGGGCACATCGTGGTGGGCCGACCCATCGACCGTGATTCCAGCAGCCGGGGCACCGGTCGCGTCTCCGATGCGCAGGTAGAAGCCCCAGGTCGCGTCCGCGACGCAGAGCTTCACCAGGAGGCGGTTCCACCCTTCGTGGGCAGCCACCGTCGCGACGTGGCGGTCCGGGTCGGGCTGCCGATAGACTTCGTCTTCGAGGACCACCTCGCCGTTCCAGTAGACCTTGGTGGCGCCGCCGTTGCCGACCCAGAGGGTGAGGGGCCGAGCGCTGTCGACCTCGACGAAGGTCTCGGCGAAGCCGCAGGCCGACTCGAAGGGACGGAAGAGTGCGTCGAAGTTCACGAAGCCGAAGTGCGTCGTCTCGGCGGGATAGGGGCGCCAGCTCACCTGGCGCTCTTTGCCGGTGTAGTGGGCCGACGAATCCCACGGCGCACTGCGCTCGGTCTCCGGGGGAAGCTCGGCGGAAAAGCCGCGCTTGCCTTCGTCGTCGAAGGAGCCGATGACCCGGAAGTCGGTGACGTACCCGAGACTGCGCGTCGTCTCCGCCGCAGTCGCGGCGTCTCCCGTGCGCAGCTGGGCCCGCCCGAGGAGCCCCCCCGCATAGGCTCGCCGGGGCGCCGAGAGCCGACGGTCCGCCGCCAGGCGCTCGAGCTCACCCCGGGTGACCTCGCCATCGGCCCACGGATAGCCGCGCCACAGCTCGAGGAGCGGAAGCACCCCGGCGGGGCGGCGCCCCTGCTGCGACGCTTGGCGCCCGAGCTCGGTCTGGTAGGCGTCGAAGGGATTGTCCGCCAGGGCCGGAGCCCCGGCCGCGAGCAATCCGAAGAGAAGGATGGCCGCCAGGGTGACCGCGAGGGCGGGCCGCGAAATATCGTTGAAAATGGGTCGCATCGAAGGAGGCCGGGAGCCTAAACCAGCGGAACCGAATCCGAAATGCCCCGGGTCATGACTGACAAGGAGGAGGGGCACTTTGTTCCGTCTCAGCCCGAAGGAAAGTGCCTCGGTGGCAAGTTCGTGGACCCGGCGGAAATGCGGGCTATATTCGGCCGCCATGTGGGCCGGGCTCCTGAAGGCGATGCGGCCTCATCAGTGGGTGAAGAACATTTTTGTTCTCGCCCCGCTCGTGTTTGCTCGGGATCTCTTCGAGGCGGACCGGGCGCTGCCGGCCGGCCTGGCCCTGGGGCTCTTCTGCCTGGCGTCGAGCACGGTCTACCTGCTCAACGACCTCACCGACGTCGAAGCAGACCGCGCCCACCCGGTGAAGCGAAACCGACCGATCGCCAGCGGCCAGCTCTCCCTGGGCGCCGCCCGGAACGCGGCCATCCTCCTGGCGGCGATCTCGGTGGGCTTTGGCTATTGGCTCTCGCCGCAGGTCGCGGGGGCCATCGGCGGGGATCTGGTGCTCAACTTCTTCTACTCGAAGAGCTGGAAGCACATCGCCTACATCGACGTGCTCTGCATCACCACGGGGTTCGAGCTCAGGGTCCTCGCCGGCGCCTACGCGGCGGACGTGCCCGCGAGCGCCTACGTGCTGATCGCCACCTTCCTCCTCGCGTCCTTCCTGGGCTTCGGCAAGCGCATGCACGAGCTCATGCAGGGCAAGGGCGCCGAAAAGCAGCGCTCGGTCCTCGCAAACTACAGCGAGCGCACCCTCACCTTCCTACTCTACGGCACAGCCGTCGCGGCGGTGGCGACCTACGTCGGGTACACCCTCGACCCGTCGACCCGCGAAGCCTTCGGCACGGACTTCCTCGTCGTCACGAGCGTGATGCCGGCCTTCGGAGTCTTGCGCTTCCTGCACTTGGTGCGGCGCCGAAACACCGCCGAGAGCCCGACCGAGGACATGCTCCGGGACAAGCTCTTCCTCACGAACGGCCTGGCCTACTTGGTCGCAGTCGTCGTCATCATCTATTTCGGCTGATCCTTCCGTGACGGAGCGCCGGCTGGTCTGCTTCTCTAGGGAACGGGCACCATCACCGTGTCGACCATGATGATGTCGTCGTCGCCGTCGCCATCGTAGTCCCAGCCGAAGGCCTCTTCGGGGGTCAGCGACACACCGGATGCGTCCACCAGCGGGTAGGCGTCCGTGAAACAGAAGGGGTCGAGGTCTTCGAGTAAGAACGCGTCACTGCCGTCGATCAAGATTACCGAATCGACTCCCCCGGGAGGGGTGAACCCTACGAGCAGGGCACCGAGGACGTGGTCCGCGTAGATAGCCGTCCCCGCGCTGCAAGTGACGGGAGCCGTCGGAATGGGATCGAACTGGGCAGTGGTCGTATTGAATACGAAGATCTCGGGAGACGCCGCCGAGAGCGCCACGATGGCAGCCCCGGTGCCCGTCACGTTGACGGTGGTCGCCGAGATCGGCGTGAAGGGCGCGCCCCCCATCTGCACGAGGGGAAAGACCGCTCCGAACTCCTGGGCCACAAAGTCGTAGCCCCGAGCGTCGGTCCCGAAGGTGCCCATGAGCACCGGTGCCCCGGTGCCCAGAGCGCCGGCGAAGAGGACATCGGGGGCGAGGGCGGCGCCGCCCTCGTCGACCCAGGGCGTCGCCGGGCCAAATGTCACCGCGGGCCCCACGAAGGACGTCGAAACGCGTTGGCTCGTCCCATCGGAAGCGATTACGGATTGTCCGGCGGTCGCGTCGTGGTCGAAGGACGCGCTGGCGCCGAGCAGGAGAGGCGCGCCCGCCTCGTCGACGACCGGGAAGGTGATCACCGTGCCGGCCACGAGCGCTGTCACCCGAGATGCCGGCGTGAGCGCGGGGGTCCCGGTGTCACCGGCATCGGGCGAGGCCGAATCCTCACCGGAATCCGTTGCACCATCTGGCCGCGCCGAGTCCCCCGAGGAGGAGTCGGTGCTCGAGTCGGTGCTCGCGTCGGCCACGGTGCCGTCATCACCGCACCCCGCGAAAACGAGGGAAACCGAGAGGGCCAGCGGTACCAGCGCGGACGAGTGCATGAACGGTGTACCAATCACAATGGGAAGAGGTTAGCGCCCCGCTCCGAGGAAGTGAATCGCAGTGGGAAGAGCGGCCCGCCCACCGGGCGCCGTGGTAGACCGCCGCGATGGTCCGCATCTCCGGAGACGAGGCCCGGCTTCATCTGCTCACGCACCTGGGGCTCGCGGGGCGTCGGTACCGCGGCCGGCGGGGGGTGCGATCGATGCTTCGGGACCTCCGGTGCATTCAACTCGACCCCCTCGACGCCATCGGCACCAACGCCGACCTCGTCGCCCTCGCGCGGGTCGATGGCATCTCCAAGGGAGACGTCTATCGGCATACGATGCCGGGTCACGCCTTCGAGCACTTCGCGAAGGAGCGGTGCATCCTGCCGGCGTCGGCCTACCCCCACTACCGTGACCAGGCGGTTCAGACGCCCTGGTGGAGGCTCCACGCACGACTCGAGCGCCTCGACCGAGCCATCATCGACCGCGTCGAGGCCGAGGTCGCCGCCCGGGGCCCGATCACAGCCCGTGACCTGACCGACCACGGCCAGGTCCGCGCTCTCGATTGGAGTGGATGGAAGGGGACCAGCAAAGCGACGGCGATGGCCCTCGAAGTCCTGTGGACCCAGTGCCGGGTCCTCGTCACGGAGCGCACCGCAGCGGGAAAACGCTTCGACGTCCCGGAGCGCGCTCTTCCCCGAGTCCACGATGCCCCCGCCCTGCCCTTCGAACGCTGGGCGCTCCTCGAACGCGTCGAGGCCGCCGGTTTCCTCGCCCGGGCCGGCGGTCCCTGCTGGTCGATGCTGCGCGACGCGCGCACGAGCGACCTTCCCGATGCCCTGGTCGCCGAAGGCCTCCTCGAGGAGGTCACCATCGAAGGCTCCCGACGTCCCTACCTCGCCCCGGCAGGCTTTCGTGACCAGAAGCACGCGGTCCCTGACGACCGCTTGGTGATCCTCGCGCCCCTCGACCCGCTGCTCTGGGATCGGAAGCTCGTGAAGCAGGTCTTCGACTTCGAATACATCTGGGAGGTCTACAAGCCGAAGTCCGCGCGCCGGTGGGGCTGGTACGTCTGCCCGCTCTTGCACCGGGGCCGCCTCGTCGGTCGTCTCGAGGGACATGTCGACGGAGACACCCTCGTCGTCGTCCGGGTGTGGCCCGAAGAGGGCGAGACCTTAGTGCCCGGTGCCCTCGACGACGCCCTCGCCCGCCACGCCGAGGCCCTCGGCTGCGCCTACTATTCGGTCGACGCGAGGTAGCCCGAGGCGGGAGTGCTCGAGCACCACCCGACGGCGCCGTGTTATCAATGCCCATGGTCCGCGCCCTCGTCATCGCCGCAATCTGGGTGTTCACCGGTGCGTGTTCCATCGATCAGGGCGCTTTAGTGCCCCCCGATGCGACCCGCCTCGACGCATCCGGAGAGGACGCAGATACCAGCACGCCCCCGCCGGACAGCGGCGCACGGGACACAGGCGTGCCCCGCGACACCAGCGTCCCGATGGACGTGGGCGCGCCGGATACGGGCGCGCTTGCGGATACGAGCGTGCCCCGGGACACGGCGCCGCCGTCGACCTGCGGTGACCGAATGATCGAAGGCGGCGAAACCTGCGACGACGGAAATACGACGGGGAGCGACGGATGCAGCGGGTCCTGCGCGATCGAGTCGACCGCCGATGCCTGCCCCGGGCGGGGCATCGTTCTGGGTCGCGGCGTGCAGCGCTACCTCGGCACGACCGTCGGCGCATCCTCGACCGAGACCTGCCGCACCGGCTTCCCGAGCTTCAGCGAAACGGGGTTCGGCCCGGACATCGTCTACGCCATCGCGCCGCAATATTCAGGCACGCTGAGCATCCGAGTCGATGCCCCGGGCTTCGACGTCGTGCTCCAGACGAAATCCGAGTGCCCCGGCTTCGCCGACCATTTCTGTGAAGACTCCGAAGGCACCGGCGGGTCGGAGACCCTCACCGGCGGGGTGACCAACGGCGTACGTTACATGGTCGTCGTCTCTGGATACGAGCCCGGCGACCAGGGCGCCTTCGAGATCACCTTCACCGGCGGCTGACCTCCGGGCAAATCGCCCCTCGCGCGGGCCGCCGGCTGCCTCTCTGGTAAACTCTCGTCGCCATGATGCATCTCGACCGACCGTACGAATTCGACGACGACGAAGCGCGCACGCGCCTGCGCGCGCTGGCCGACTATTGGCATGCGAAGCACGGCATCGCGGCGACCTGGACCGAGGACGAGGTCACGCTTTCGGGTCGCGTCAAAGGCGTGAAGTTCGAGGGTCGCGTGCAAATCGGCGGCGGCCACGTAAAGGCCGAAGTGAAGGCGGGGTTCCTCGCCGAGAAGCTCGGCGGCCGGCACTACGTCCAGCGCAAGCTGGACGACTACCTCGACCCGGCAAAGACCATCGAGGCGCTGCAAGCGCGCGTGCCTCGCTAGGGCAGCCCGCAGGGTCCATCCGAAAGCCCAGAGGACGAAGTACTCCTAGTCCTCGCTGAGATCGCCGTCGCAGTGGGGGCAGGTGGTCGCCGACGAGGCGACCCCATTGCCGCAGTAGAAGCAGAAGGAGTCGAGGGCCGCTGCTTCCTCGGGGGACAGGGCGGCTTGCTCCTCGGGGGCCTCGTGCATGGCGTCGATGAGGTCGCTGATCGCCCGCGCGCTCTCGAGCGGCGCGCCGCTGAACACACCCACGTCGAGGAATTCGTCGCGCACGCTGACGTGGTAGCGGGGCCAGAGCTCCGCGAGCAGCGGCGGCAGTGCTTCGCCGAGGAACGTCGCCGCCATCTTCGGGACGAGGGCGTCGACCTGATAGCAGCCCGCGAAATCCTCCCCGAGCCGATCACGCCGCGGACTCACAACGAGATCGATGGCGGCCGAACGGGCAAAGAAGAGCCGCGCATAGGTTCCTCGCGGACGAGCACGTTGCAGTCTGTCCACCAACGCGCCGACGGCAATTCCACCGGCGAGCGTCGCGGCCAGGAGAAGCGCTTTCCCGTCCTGGGAGACATCGAAGTCCACTCCCTCGAAGCGACATTGGACGAGCTCGGATGGCAGATCGGCGAAGAGATCGACCAGCGCATCAAAGTCGGAAATCTCGCGACGACCGGGCATCTCGGCAGAGGAAGACATGGGGGACCTCGACCGGAGTATGCCCGCCCGTCGGCTCCCGGACTAGGTCGCGGCCACAAGATGCGCGCCCCGGCAGATTGTCACACACGCCGACCAACTGTGTTGGCTATGTGAGCTCTCGTCATTGATGAAGTGGCGCCAATTCACGGGCACGGGACCTGCATCGCTCGACAGCGTGGATGCGACACGGGTCTTCGTAGCGCGGCTCGCTGCGGGTGGCCGACGGCGGATCTGAAAGGCTCCTCGTCGCCCCGCCACTTCAGGTTGAGACTCAATTGCTGTTGGCGAACGGGCCACTCGGGCTATCTTTCGAGCGTGAACCTGATCGACGAACTGCACGCCGTCGCCACAGCGCTGCACGACGCTGGGATCGACTACGCGGTTTGTGGAGGTATCGCCGTCACCATCCACGGGGCGATCAGGACCACCAAAGACATCGATATCCTCATTTCACGGGGAGACGTCTCGCGGGTCATGGACGCCGTACGACCGCTGGGATACGCGTTTGCGGCGCTCCCGCAGACTTTCGATGAAGGCACTGACCACGAGCGCCATCTTCAGCGCGTGACGAAGGTCGACGGGGCGGACCACCTCATCCTCGACCTGTTGATCTCCGAGGCCGGGTACGCGGGGTTTCTGGAACGGCGCATCGACATCACGCTGGCGGACGGCCCGCTTTCGGTTGTCTCCCTCGATGCGCTCTTGGAGATGAAACGTCTCGCCGGACGCACCCAGGATCTCGCGGACATCGAGAATCTGGAGGCCCTCGGTGAGTGAGCTCCTGCCCTCTCTGGTGTCACGACGCCTTGCAGAACTCCGCGAGCTCTACACTCCCATGACCCGAGAAGAGGCGCTGCGTCTCATGGCGCCCAGGCCCCGAGGGGCGTCCTCTTTCGAGGAACTCGTCCAGAAGCGGCTGGACGAACTCAGAGCACTATCCGAACTCACGCAACACCTTCACCGGCGCCGATAAAGCAGCGATCGCAACCTCAGCTCGGGAGCCGCACCCGGAACGCGCCCCAGTCCGCGGCTCGGCGCAGCCAGTCGAGGCGGGGCCGCGAGCTGGGTTCCGAATCACGGCGGCGCGCGCCAAGGAACGACCGCGCAGGTGTTCGGCGTCACCGTCTCCGCCGCCCGCTCCCCTCCCATCAACTCGCCCGCCGAGGGGGCGACCGGGGGAGCGATTCCCGCGCTGTCGAAGTCGACCTCGTTGTCGTAGGACTCCACCTCTTCGAAGCAATCGCTGGGGTCCACATCCGGCGCATCTCCTATGTTCACCCCGATGCGGTTTTCCCGGACCACACCGTGGCTCGCGTTCAGACGGGCCTGGTCCCAGAGGTTCAGGCCGACGAAGCTCGGCCCGATCGAGCGGAACTCATGGAGCTCGAGCACGCCCGCCGCATGCACAGCGATGTTGATGCCGCCGATGCGGTCGCCCGATGCGAGCTCGAGCCTGGTGGTGCCCCGAACCAATGTGTCGCGCAGGTGCGCCATCCCGCCGCGAAACACGTCGATCGCGATATAGGCATTTCGATACGCCCTGAGGCTCTGCGACCAGACGGTGGCCCGATCACTCACCTGCAGAGCGGCGACCTCGAAGGCCGAGCCGGCCTCGCCCCGAGGCAGGCCCGTCACGTCCGGCCGGTTCGAGATGAGCTCGACATGTGACAGGTGGGCCCGGGTGCGGCGCCCGGAGACGTAGAGGCCGCGAACGGCGTTGGCCCTCAGGGTCACGTGGTCCAGGACCGCAACCGCCCTCGACGCGACATAAATGACCGCGTCATTGTCGCGGTTGCCGTACGTCCCCGGTCGCGTGGCCGTGAGCTCCACGTGGCGCATCGTCAGCCGGCCCCCGGCCTGCTGGACCGCGTTGCCCACGGCACCCTCGATCAACACATCTCGAATGGCGAGTTCACAGCCCCGAAGGTTCGAAATCTGCCCGCGAAGGATGGGCCTCCGGGAGAACGGCTCGTCGGTGCGGATCGTCGTATGACGGGTGACCGTCAGATTGCCGACCAGCGGACGCACCCTCCACCGGCTCACGTGCCGGCGCCGCGTCGCTGGACGCACGGAGATCAGCACCAGCTCCAGGCGGCAGGCCCGCGCCCGCGACGCCGCCCGGAACGCCGCCTGGGTTGATGCAAAGGGGTGCTCACGGCTGCCACCCGGCCGGGGTTCGGCGGTGCGCCGCTCCCGTTGGACTTGTCGATCGACGCCGTCCGGAGGGGAGACCCGCTCACTGGCCATGACGTAGTAGGCGACAGAAGGCCCGGGACAGGGACCGCAGCTGCCCCTCTGCGCCGGAAGACCCGGCACCGCCGTCGGCCGCGTCGTCAACTGGGGTATGCGCGTCGACGGGGGCCGCACGCTGGGGCGCGGCTGCACCTGCACCTGCACCTGCACCTGCCCCAACGGAGGCCGGGCAACGTTACCGGAGACCTGTGCTGTCGCTACCGCCGGGACAGCGCACAGAATGCAAAACAACAGCCGGTGGATGGGCATGGGTCGATCCTCCGCCTGAAGATCAGGTACGCCCCCCCGCCGCCAAGACAAGGGAACCTCGTCGCCCGCCCGGCGTCAGTCCGGCAACCGTGCCCGAAGCGCATCCCAGCTCGCCGCGAGGTGCTGCTGGGCCATCGGGTAGAGCATGCCCTCTTCTTTGGCGTTGTGCTGCTGGATGAGCATCAAGAGGGTGTCGCCTTGGTCGACGAGCTCGCCGAAGTCGCCGGCCTCGACGAGAGTATTCATCTGGCCCATCAGCGCGCGCATCTGCTTGTGCTCGGCGCGCATCATCATCGTCGGGCCGCCGCGCATTCCCGTCGCTTCCTCGAAGGCCGGGAAGAGCTCGTCTTCTTCCATGTGGAAGTGCCGCTCCATGGCATCGAAAAACGCCTTCCACGCGCTCGTCGTGGCGGCGGCATCACCGGTATCGGCGGCGGCCTCGACAGACGCCCAAAGCACGTCGCAGGCACGGTGATCTTCAGTGAAAAACTGTACGAGTTGGGACATGCGCGGACGTTATCACATGATAACGTCGGGTCTCGTCGTGCCGAGAGAAAAGTCATCCCGCCCATCACCGCCATCACCGCGCAAAGCGCAGATCACCGAGGCGGCCCTCGACCTCCTGGCCGACACGCCGATCGCCGCCCTCCGCACGCGTCAAATCGCGCGCCACGTCGGGGTGAGTCAGCCCGCGCTCTTCCGGCACTTTCGCAGCCGCGACGCAATCCTCGAAGCGGTCGTCGACCTCCTCCGCGAACGCTTGTCGACGGCCGTCGTCGCACTCCTCGAGAGCACCCCGGCGCCCCTCGATCGAGCGCGGGGCCTGGTTCGGCTGCTCTTCGAACACGCCGAGCGAAACCCGGGGCTCGTACGCCTGGTCCTCGCCGCGGGGGTGGGCGGCGAGAAGGGCAATGAGACGGGCGCCTACCACGCCAGCCTCGCTCACCTGGTGTCGATGCAGAGGAGCTTCTTCACCACCTTCGTGCGGCAAGCTCGGGAGCGCGGCGAGGTCGCCCCGAACGTCGACCCCGACATCGCGTCCCATCTCATCATGGCCTTGATCCAGGGCACGCTCCTGGAGTGGGCCCGAGGCAAACGCATTGACGCCCTCGATTCCTGGGCCCCTCGGGTGTCGAGTTCCTGGGAGGCAGGGCTCGGTCCTGACAACGTCGTGTACGACGCAGCGGGTCTGGCGGCTGTGCCGGAGGCCCCCGACCTGCGCCAGGCATTGCTCGACGTCCGCCCCATCCTGGACGCCGGCGACGATCCCTTAGGCGCGATCCGCGCCATGCTCGGGCGGCTCAGCGCGGACGGCATGGCGATCGTCCAAGCACCCTTCGCCCCGAGGCCGCTCCGCGCGCTCTTGACCGAGGAAGGTTACCGCGCAGAGATCGAAGAGCTCGGGGACCGCGAGTTCCAGGTCACGATCCTCGGCCCCGATGCGGCGGACCTCATCGACCTGACCTCCCTCGAAGCCCCCCTGCCCCTCGAGCGGGTCCTCGCCGCGACCACCACCCTCGAGCCCGGCGTGGCGGCCCACTTCCGGACGCCCATGGTGCCGAGGATTTTGCTCCCCCGCCTCGCCGAACGCGGCGTCGAACACGAGGCCTGCAAACAGCTCGACGGCCGCGGCCTGCTCACCATCTGGCGGACGCGATGAGCCTGCGTGAAATGCAGGGCCTGAGCTTGGACCAGGCTCCGCCGGTCGGCGTGATCTTCCCGTTCTTCCTCGCCGCCGCAGGCTTCGCGACGGCCGCCGGCGTCGTGCTCGCGAGCAATGGCGCGGCAGTGCTCATCAGCCCCTTCCTGCCGGGTACGGTCGCCTTCACCCACCTCGGCACCCTCGGCTTCCTGATGATGGTGATGATGGGCGCCATCTACCAGATGATCCCCGTCGTCATCGGCGTGCGAGTGCGCGGCATACGCCTCGCCCACCTCGTGTTCTCGGCGATGGTCATCGGCATCGGTGTGCTGGTCGCCGGGCTCCTCTTGCCCTCACCGGCAATGGTCGAAGCCGCCATTTGGCTGATCGGACCGGCGATCGTGACGTTCCTCTTACCGACGCTCTGGGCGGTCTTCTGCGCGTCGACGAAGACCGAGACCGCCCACGGCATGCGCCTGGCGCTCCTGAGCCTCCTCGGCGTGGGCTTCCTCGGCATCTGGATGGCCCACGGCCACGCCGGCATGAGCTTTCCGGGCGATCGCTGGCTCTTCATACGAGCCCACGTCGCGGTAGGCCTCTTCGGTTGGGTGGGGCTCTTGATCGTGGCGGTCTCGTTTCAGGTCGTGCCGATGTTCTACCTCTCTCGGGAGGTTCCTCGGTGGCTGCGCCGCACACTCCTCGGCGGCGTGGCGCTCGGGGTCATCCTGCCCGTGGTTGGGCTCGTCCTCGGCCCAGAATCGGCGCCGACGGCGGACTTGTTCGTCACCTGGGGCCCGGTGCCGGCGATGCTCGCGCTCTTCGTCGTCCATCCGGCGGCCACGCTCTTCGCCATTCGACACCGCCGCCGCAAACGCGCCCACCCGAGCCTACGCTTCTGGCAGGCCGGCCTCTCGATGGCGCCCCTCGTCGGGGCCTCCGCCATCATCGCCGGGGCTGCCGCGGACCCGCGGTGGGACCTGCTCTACGGCTTCCTCGCCGTCTGGGGCTGGGCGGCGATCATCGTGCACGGGATGCTCACCCGCATCGTGCCCTTCCTGATCTGGTTCCACCGCTTCTCGCCCCTCGCGGGGGTCGTGCCCATCCCGTCGATGAACGCCATTCTTCCCGCCCGATGGACCGAGGTCGCTTCTGGTCTACACGCCGCGTCCGTCCTCGCCGGCGCCGCCGGCATCGTCGCCGGCAGCGACGTCGTGCTGCGAATCGCCGGCGCCCTGATCGCGCTGACCGGCCTGAACCTCGGGGTGATGATCACCCACGTCCTCCGGCAGCGCCCCGCACCGCCCGAGTGAAGGTCGAACCGGCATCGGGCAGCTCATCGAGACGACCCGTGTAGGTGATGCGCCCCTCTTCGAGTATCGCGACACGTTCCGTGAGCGCGGCGGCCTCCCGGGGATCGTGAGTCACGTGAAGGACGGTGCTGCCGCGCTCCCGGAAGAGCTCGATGAGCAGGGCGATGAGATCTTGCTTCAGGGCAATGTCGAGGTTGGCCAGGGGTTCGTCGAGGAGCACCGCCGCCGGATCCGTGACCAGGGCCCGGGCGATGGCGACGCGTTGCTGCTCGCCCCCGGAGAGTTCCCCGGGGTAGCGGTCCTCGAAGTCGGCGAGGCCCACCTGGTCGAGCATCTGATGAATGCGATCGCGCTCCTCACCCCGGAAGCGCCCCTTCGAACGCAGGACGAAGGCGAGGTTGCCGGCGACGGTGAGGTGTGGCCAGAGCGCGAGGTCCTGAAATACGACGGCCAGGTCGCGTTCCTCGGGGGGGAGCCGGACGCGACCCGCCTCGCTCACAGTCCGGCCGCCGAGTTTCACGACGCCTCGGGATGGAACCTCGAGGCCCAACAATACGCGCAGCAGGGTCGATTTGCCGGAGCCCGAGGGACCGAGGAGGGCCACGACTTCGCCTTCACCGACGTGCAGCGTCGCGCCGTCGAGGACGAGCGAGTTCCCACGGGTCACCGAGACGTCATCGAGTGCGAGGGATGACGTCATGACTTCGTGTTTCTAGCCCCGTGGAGCCCGAGAACCAGGCCGCCGGCCGCGAGCACCGCCGCGGTGAGCAGCGCATGGTAGACCGAGAGCGCCGCGACGACCGGCCCCGGCCCGTTGGCCTCCAAGGTGAAGATGCGCACCGGCAAGGGCTCGAGGCCCGGCGGATAAAATACGACGACCGCATCGAGGTCGCGCATGCAGAAGACAAACGCGATGAGCCAGGCGGCGAAGACCCCGCGCCCGTGCATCGGCAAGACGACGCGGGCCATTCTTCGAAAGAAACCCGCCCCGAAGGCCGCCGCCGCCTCTTCATAGTGCGGTGAGCTCTGATGGAAGACGGCGTCGAGGGCCCGCACGCCCAAGATGCCGTAGCGGGCGACGAGGCCGAGGACCAGGACGGCGAGGGTCGTATAGACGAACTGGGTGCCGGGGCGATTCCACGCGGCCACCATGCCGACGCCGAGGACCGAGGCCGGCATGATGAAAGTGAGCAGCACGAGAGCGTCGAGGGCGAGGGCACCCCGGCGCCGCCTCGCGAGAGCATGGCCCACTACGACCCCCACCAGGGTGATCACGCCGGCCGCCAGGGCGCTCGCGGCGAGGCTCGTCCCCATGCTCGGGCCAATCCAGTCGAGCGCATCGGCCATGCCCGACGCGCCGGCTTGCCCGGCGAGGGCGCCGAGGGGAAGCAGCGAGACCAGCGCGAGCAACCACACAGCCGCGGACACGGGCTTCCGGGCGCGTCCCAGCGCCATGGGCGTGAGCTGACGGGACCGAACGCCCAGAGAGGCGAACGAGCGACGACCGATGAGGCGTCGGTCGATGAAAACCAGGACCAGGCCCACGGCCAAAAGCGGCAATACCAAGGCGACCGCCTCACCGGGCGCATACCCGATGCCGCCGAGGCGGGAGAGTACCGCCGCCGGATAGGTCCGCACGCGAAGAAACATCGGCGCCCCGATCTCCGAGAGCGTCAGGGCAAAGACGATGAGGGCGCCGAGGGCGATCGAAGGCCAGGCCAGCGGCAAGAGGATGCGCGTCAGGGTTCGATGGGGGCGACTGACGGCCCGCGCGGCCTCCTCGAGGGACGGGTCGATCCCCGAGATCCCGAGCGCCGTGAATGCGGTGACGATGGGGGCAAAGGCGAGGGCCAGCGTGGCGATGAGACCCGCCGGCCCGAAGAGCACGCCCGAGGTCCACGCCGAACCGACGAGGCCCTGGGTGCCGAAGAGCTGAAACCATCCGAAGGCGAGAAGAAACGGAGGGAGGAAAACCGGGAACGCCAGGACCAGGAACGCGGCCCGGCGGCCAATCACGTCGGTCCTCCCGAGGACCGCCCCGGTCGGCAGGCCGATAGCCAACGCGCCCAGAGTCACCGCGATGGAAAGCCCGAGAGACCGCATCAAGAGAGCCCAGGTTCGCGCTTCGCCCAGGGTGTCGCCGAGCACTCGAAGCGCGCCCCCCGAGAAGACCTCGGCCGCCAGCACCGTCAGCGGGACCAACGACGCGACCATGAGGCACGCCGCGGCCACGGCGAGCGCTACAGGTGCTTCGACGCGGCGCAAGACGCCGGACCTGCGAAACATCAAAGGCCGACCCACTCGCGCAGCCACGGATCGATGCGCTCCATCGTCCGGGCGACGCTCGCGTAGTCGACCTCCATCGCCTCGATGTTGCTCAGCGCTGTCACGTGCTCTGGAACGTCGACGCCGGCGCGCAGCGGCATGTGGGCGGCGCTCGTCGCCATCCGGCCCTCGACCTCGGCGGAGAGCAGACAGTCGATCAACTGCCTTCCTGCTTCCGGATGGGGCCCTCCCGCGAGGAGGACCGCGACCGTCGGCATGACGAGGGTTCCCAGGTCGTCTTGTTCGCCTTGGTCGCCTTGGTCGGGATAGACGACGCGGACCGGTGCGCCGCCCGCGAGAGCCTCGTGGGCGTCGTCGGTGTCGGTGAGTCCGAAGGCGACCTCACCGGACACCACCAGTCGCTTGACCTCGCCATTCGAGGCGGCGATGCGCACCTCGTTCTCCCGGAGGCGGTTCAAGAACGCCTTCGCTTCGTCGTCTCCCCACACCGAGAAGAGCGCAGCCACGTGCATGGTCGTCGTGCCGAAGAGAGGATTGGCGATGGCTGTCTGTCCCCGCCAACGGGCCTCGGCCAGGTCGCGAATCGAACGCGGTGTATCGGCTTCCGAGACCAGGTCGCTGTTGACCAGTAGCACCCGGGCCCGGGCCGCAAAACCCGTCCAGGTTCCGTCGGATGCCTGAAACGCCCCCGGAAGCCCTTCCGCGTTCGGTGAACGATAGGGCGCGACGAGGCCGCGCTCGACGAGCAGGAACGGCCTCACCGGATCCCCCGACCAGAAGACGTCCGCCTGAGGATGGTCGGCCTCGGCGATGAGGCGGTTGAGCACGCCGGTGCTCTTGGTCTCCTCGGTATCGAAGAGGCTGCGCACGGAAAGATCACCGGCCTCTTCACAGTGGCGGAAGATGGGCTCCGAGAAGACCTGATCGACCGATGTGTAGGCGGTGGCTTCGTTCGCCTGGGAATCACAGGAGTCGCAGCCCGAAGCGAAAGCCAGGGCGACACATGCGAGAGCGAGGCAAACGCGGTCGTCAGTCATCGCCCGCCCCGGCCACCGTATCGAGGGCACGCACCGTGAGGTCGTCGAAGAGCGTTTGGGCGTCGGCCTTGGTCCAGAGACCGACCTGCCCGGCCTCGGTGAACGTCGTATCGCGGGAGTCGATGTACCTCTGGCCATCGAGAAAACACTCGATGTGGTCGCCGACCATGGTGACCCGAAGCGTATGCCAGGCCTCGTGGTCGAGGCGCGGCGACGCGCTCTCGATCATCGTCCGTCGGCCATCGCTCACCTGGTAGGCGCGCACGTTGTCCTCGAGGGGGTTGTAGCGGGCGATGTAGTAGTTCCGCGAATCCTGGGCGCGCCAGACGACGCCGCCGCCCTGGTCGACCTCACCGGAAACCGACTTCAGGTGCACGAAAACATCCAGGTCGCCGAAGTTCGTACCGTCCACCAGGACGACGTTGAAGACGTCATTGGCGCTGGTCTCGACCTGCCCAAGAACTAGGTCGTGGTCTCCCCTCGTCGCATCGAGAGCGACCTCCCAACGCCCCGTGGCTACCGTGAAACCGTCAGGCGTCGTGCCGACTGCCTCGTTTCCAAAGCCCCAGGACGACCTGGACGGTGGCGCGTGCACCACGGGAGAAGTTTGCACCGCGCCAGGAGTCGCGGTCGCCGGGGCGCTCGCGGTCGAGGCCCCAGGGGAGCTGGGGGAACTCGGGGCGCGCGATGTTGTCCCAGTTGTCCCTGACGACGAACACGCCCCGATGACCGGCAGCACCAGGGCAACGACGGTCACCAAGAGCGGGCCCTGCGCACACGCCGATAGAAAGCTCTTCATGATGCATCTCCCGAGAGTACGAACGATCACGACGGCGAATCGTGGTCGAACCCGAGGCGGAAAGCGAGCCGGTGCCTCGCTCCGGTCGAGGTTTACCCGAGCGCTCGCCAAGAATTCGCCGACCCAGGGTTCGGTGCATCGAACCATGACTCGCCGACCGATCCCCTTCGTCTACCTGACCCTCCCCCTGGGCCTCTACGCGAGCCTCGGCTTGGGCCTGGTGGCGGCCTGTGGCCACGCCGCCACCTCGTCGCCGGCAACCGTTCCGGTCCCGACCCAGCAGTCCGCGTCGGCTGCCCAGCGGGAATCGGAGGTGGCGACGGAGCACCCTGCCCCCGGACAACCCTTTGGAGGCTCGGTCTACGGCTTCGTGGAGTATTCGTCCGACAATGGGCGCATCGTCCTAGTCCGGCGATTCCCGGGAGACGAGAGACCACAGTTTGGCCACCACGGCTCGTCGTCGGTGCCCGACGAGTTGGTCGCCTTCGACCTGGTCGAGGGAACGGAGCGGGTGATCGACAACTGGGTCGAGTTCGCCAACGGACGACGCTTCGTGCTCCTCGTCGATGAGCGCCAGCTCTGGCTCGTCGACGCCAACGGAGGCAGCTGGGAGGCGCTGCCCAACGCCGACGTCGAAGATGACGGCAACCGATGTCTCGGACCCCGGGGGGGCGGCTTCTCCCCGGATGGAACGCGGGTAGCGTGGGTCCAGGACGGCTCGAACTCTCTCCGGGTGCGCGACCTCGAGACTCGCGAAGAGTGGGACGTGGCGAGCCAAGGACGGGTATGGCGGGGCTGGCCCGACGACGAGGGACGGGGAGCCATGATGCTCGAGACGCCGGCCCAATCCACCGGCTGGCCCACGCAGCAGACTTCCTGCGAATGCCGTTGGTGCAACCGCTTCGCGATGTCCATGGGCTTCTACGGGTGGGGCGGCCCCGCGTTCGAGAACATCGCCGTCGCCGGGGACGGCAGTCGCAGCGCCGGGAGCCCCTCGGGAGACCAATATGACATTCGCGGCGAGACCACCGCCGGCTGCTCCCTCGAAGCCGCCGAGGACAACGGCGAGAACCTCGAGCACGGGCCCTGGCGCTGGATGTGCAACGGCGATTGAGCGTCGATCCGGTCCGCAGCTGCGCCCGATGACCGCGCCGACGCGCTCGGCCATGGGCGGGTCGACGAGCGAGCCTAGGTGTCGACTGGCGCCAGCCGAGGGGCGGCGTCCATCAGGTCGTCCAGCGTTGAAACCAAGAGGGCGCTCGTCGCAGGCTTTTGTAAGAACGCGTATTCCCCGGCCTCGACGCCATCGAGCACGAAGTCATCGCGGAGGTGTCCCGAGTAGATGACGATGGCCCGCCCTCCCTGCTCACGGAATGCGCAGAGCGCCGGGGATGGATTCCCATCCGTGAGAACGGCATCGCTGAGAAAGGCGTCGAACTCCGCGTTACGGACTGTGGCGCTAGCTTCGGCGACGGTACCAACGTCGGTGACGCCGAACCCGGATTTCTCCAAGACCCTGACCAAGGTGCGTCTCACAGCGGCGTCGTCCTCGAGGACGAGGACGCGGCGGGAATGGTGCGCCACACGCGATCGATCGCGCACCGCAGCCGCTTCCGTGGGACGCGCGACCGGCAGGAACAACCGCACGGTCGTGCCATGTCCAATCTGAGAATCGAGCTCGATGCGACCTCCCGCGTCCCGAACCATCCCATGCACCATAGACAACCCGAGGCCAGTTCCCCCGGCACCATCCTTGGTGGTGAAAAACGGCTCGAATACCTTTCCGACGATATCGGACGACATGCCGTCGCCGTCGTCGCCAATCTCGACCAGAACCTCGGCGCCGCCGTCCGCCGTGACGAGCCCCGCGCAGCGCAAGCGAAGAACTCCACCCTGGGGCATGGCATCTCGGGCATTCAAGCAGAGGTTGAGAATGGCCTGCTCCAACTCTCCACCCGAGAGCACGACGGCCGGCGTCTCCTCGTCGATCTCGAGGTCGACGCGGATGTGATCCGGCAGCAATCGCTGCAGGTTTCGGCCCAAAGCGCGAAGGGATGTCGCCGGGTGGCCCGGCTGGCCAGGAGTAGAGCCCTGGCGTGAAAAGGAGAGCAGCTGTCGCGTGGTCGCCAGTGCCCCCTGGCAGGCACGATCCATGTCTCCGATGATGGACCTCCGTTGCTCCAAAGTGCTGTCGTCGCCAAGCAGATTCATCCCGCACATCAGCACAGTGAGCGCATTGTTCACATCGTGCGCCACCCCACCGGCGAGACGTCCGACGGACTCGAGACGCTGAGCCTGCGCCAGCGCTTGCATCGAGGCCTCGCGCTCCTGCTGCGCGGCAGCCTGCTCCCGCCGGGCATCCACTTCTCGCACGACGGCGGCGACCAAATTCGTCAGCATATGATGGAACGTATAGGCCAGCGCCGCGCCCACGAGGCTCAGCGAAAAGGTCATGCGGATCCAAGCCACGATGCCACCGTCAATCATCGACCAGGACATCTCGATGACCTCGTAGTGCTTGGCGATACCCATGCCCAGGACGAGTGCGGTGAGGGCGAGGAGTGGGAAGAGGAGGCGCCTCCAGAAGAAGACCATGAAGAGCAACCAACCGGTGAGCAAACCACCGAGGCCCAGATTGGGCCCGTATACGAACAACCCCAGCGCACACACGATGCCTAGCCCCACATTCACCGTGGCGACGGTGAGAGGCAGCCGCTCGGGGCGCCCCACCCAGAGCTGAATCGACATGACCGCGACAACCACGAGCTGCACCAAGGGCAGAAGGACAGGCCCGTCGATGAGCCACGCACGCAGGCAGATGGCGACCATCATGGGAACACCCACCCACGTCAGAAGGACGCGTAGGATGCGCAGCACCTGAAGCTGCTGCCCGGTGATCACCGACTCGACAGTCACGGCGCCGTCTGCGGTCGAAGCTGACATGAACCCGCAATCAGATTATCACGATTGCCGATACGACGGGCTCACCCAGTTTCGAGTTCAGTCCGGCCCGCAGCTGCGTCCGATGACCGCGCCGACGCGCTCGGCGATGGCTCGGATGGCCGGGGTGAAGTCGGACTGGCAGATGGACTCGATGGTGGTCACCACCCCCTCGGCCGCGAGGTCTCTCCCCACGCCGACGATGCGCCGGGGCGGGAAGGCGAGGCCGCGACCGGGGATGTTGCACGAGGGCATGAGGCTGTTCGGCGTCGACGGGTCGAGGCGCTCGGCCATGCGCGGGTCGGCGAGGATGGTTGTCGGGTCTTGGCCCGCGAGGTCCGTCGGTACACCGACGATCGCGGTGAAGACGATGTCCCCGCTGCGGCCCCGGGCATCGATGAAGCCGTCAACGTAGCGACTGAGGGGATGCAGGGCGGCGGGATTGCTGAAGCAGCGCAGGTTGAGGTTTTCACGGTAGCGCGTGCTCGCCGGGTCGAAGAGCCCGTCGTCGGCTGCCGAGCAGTCCTCTTCGTCGGTGACCAGGACCAGGCCGAGGACCGCGCCGTCGCGCAGAAACCGAACGTTCGCCCCGTCGGCGTGGCCCGTCGTGCCCATGGAAAAGGTGATCGGTGCGGCGGCCGGGGTGATGGCCTTGAGCACGGCCTCGAGCTGTTGTTCGAAGGCGCAGCCGCCGGTGCCCACGGTGGCGACGCAGGCGAAGCTCTGAGCGAAGGCGCCTTGGTCTCCGCCGGCGATCCACGAAAGGAACGACGGGTAGCTGGCCGAGCAACCCGCGACGCCTGGGTTCCCGTTGGTCCGGAGAACGCCGTCGTCGCCGAGGGCAGACCGGGAACACGTCGCGACGTCGTAGCCGCCGGTGCCCATGTCGGCGGTGATGACCCCGACCTGGAGATCGGTCACCGGCGGAAAGTCCGGGACCCCGTCTCCCCCGACGTCGCCACTCGTCAGCGCAGTGATGAGCTGAGGGAAAGCCGCGGCGAGGGACGCTTGCTCTTCGGCCATGGAGTTGGAGTTGTCGATCATGAAGAGCAGGTCGACCCGGTCCGACCCGGCGTCGCAGCATCCCACGACCCCGCAGACCTGCCCCGCCAGGCAGCTTTCGCCGCAGGCCCCGCAGTTGTTCGGGTCGGCCTCGAGGTCGACGCACTCGCCGCCGCAGATGGCATCCACCGGGCACCCGCAGGCGCCATCGACGCATATCTCGCCCGTACCGCAGCCGACCGCGTCGCCGGTTCCGTCATCGACGAAGCCATCACAGTCGTCGTCGGCTCCATTGCACGATTCGGGTGCCGCGACGCATCCATCCGGCACCGGCACCCGGCCCGCGTCCCGGCGGACCACCGCCGAGTCCGAGAATCCCCCATCGAAAGTGAAGGACCCGTCGTCTCTGCCGCCCCCTCCGCTCGTGCACGCCGAAGTGAGCAAGGTGAGCAAGGTGAACGAGGCGAGCGCCGTGGCTGCGAGCCACCGGCCATACATCCATCGTGAGGGGGCCATGGGGATGCCCCGGTATAGCTCAAAGCGCAGGCGGCGCGAGGCCCGTGCAGAACCGAGCCGGCCGCCCCCTACCGAAGGGAAGGCCCGTAGGCGAGGAAGGTAGCCTCAACGGACGAAAGCGCGTCGTCCTGGGCCGCGTCGACGCGGCCCTCAGCGGTCAACCGCTCGGTCGCCACTACGCCTGACCGGGTGAGCACCGCCACGGCGCGGGTCGCCCGAGCGGTCGCCGCGCGACGACGCCCGGCGCCGGACCCGGACGTCGCATAGGCGGCGATTTGCACGGCGCCGTGGGGATGCGCCGTGAGGATGGCGGCGAGGCGAGCGAGGCGCCGAGCCCCGGCGGGGGACGGCGCAGCACCTGCGCCGCGATAGACATCGGGCACGCGCAGGGTCAGGCCCCGGTCACCCTGTTCGACGATGAACCCGGCGGCGGTCGCCGCCTCGGTCAGGGCCACGCGCTCATCGGCGGTCGGGCCGTCCTGGCGGCGCCGGGCGCTTCCGAGGGCCGCGAGGGCCGCGCGCAGTGCCCGCTCGGTCAATTCGAGCTTGCCCGCCGGGTCGCCGGCGGCGGCTGCGCGGTCCAAGAGCTCGGTCACGGCTTCGAGGGACGCGGGCTCAGCTTCGAGGGCGCGGGCTGCGGCGGCGAGCAGCCG
>Ga0164313_10000233_pt1 | contig 41289 bp, 61 predicted proteins | sample GuaBasSedimGuay4_FD_113735 | JGI IMG/M metagenome (GOLD analysis project Ga0164313, IMG submission 113735) | Subseafloor sediment microbial communities from Guaymas Basin, Gulf of California, Mexico - Guay4, Core 4569-4, 0-3 cm | ecosystem: Environmental > Aquatic > Marine > Hydrothermal vents...
AAAATCTTTCAAAGTCATTTACAGGAGGATATGTCATAACATGAAAACCCCTGGCAGTTTTTATTGCGTGAAGTCCTTCATCCGGCACCCTATCCTTAACTGAAATCCAACAACCCTCTACTCGACTCCATTCGCCCTATTTCTTTTTTGCATTTATTGCACTTGCTCATCTTCCACCTCTATGTAGCTCTATAATTTTATCCATGATAAATGTCTGGTTATGTGGTTTCTTGCCTAAGAGGTCTTTGGTTTTCTTAACAAGTTCCGTGTCCCTTAACGCTTTGTCTAAACCAAGACCAAGACCCAGATTTGGAAGCTACCCCTATCTCCCCAAAGAAACGATTTTAAATCAACCATGGTGTTGCAGATATAATTTAGTTAAATCAATAGTTTGTTGTGCCGATATCCCAGGAAAATCTAACAGGACTTTTATAAAACTTCCCTCTTCAGTCTGTTCTTTGGGTTTAAAGGAATCTTGTATTTCCTTAATGGTTTCTTTTTTCACCTTTATCATATGTGGGAGGTATCGCATAATCCAGTTTGATACATCTTGATAATTAATAGGAATTCCTTCTTTAGTTATTCCTTGAAGGGCAAGCTCTTCTACCATCTCTCTCCTAAGCATACCTTTTTTGGTACATTCTTCTAGGACACCTTTAACTCTCTCTAAGAATACCTTAGTCGGAAAAAACCTTGATTGGATTTTTGATTTCCTTTTATACTGTCGTTTCATCGTCCTTCCTTTTCCTCTTCTCAACTCTGGGAAGAATTTTCCGACCCAGTTACCAATGTCATAGTTTGTCACTGGGCCATTGTCTTTTTCGATCCCTGCGGCAATTAGGTCTTCAACCATGCCATCCCTTGTACGCCCTCTCCTGTGGCTTTCTTTTAAAACCTCTCGCACACTCTCAAGGAAGACAACTTCGGGGTAAAATCTTTTTTTTATTTCCATGGAGGATTTGTGACATGACATATTAGAATAGTCAACCCCTCTCATTAGATAAGCATTTTTTACAAACATACATTTTAAACCCCTTCCGAGTGATCTCCGCCAACCCCTCACAGTATTCCCAGCACCAAACGCAGAGGAGCATGAAATTGCTATTCTCCCCTGCACACTTCAGACAGATATAACGGGGCCAGTTATCTACTAAGGTACTGAAGTATCTTTCTTTATTGTGTTTCCTGCAGACGATGCAGGCTTTTTTTTTAATCGAATAATCGTTGCTTTCCATCATCTTTATCTAGTTCCTTGGATAGCTCACGTTTAACAAAGTTTCTGAGGTTTTCAACTGCGTCCTCTGCTTTTTCAGCATCCTCTAGTTCTAGTGTAACCTCTAACTTGGCGGAATTATAGTTGCCCAAATTGATGGTTCTGCTGTACGTCACTGTCTTTGTTTTCATAATATTGCTCCATTTTCTTCAAGCTTGATACTTCTAGTAAACAAGTTTCATCACTTTGGTCAACGATCTCTAACTCAAAAAGATTCTTCATTCTATTAATGGTATTCTCTATATTCTCTTTTTTACCCTTTAATAAAAGCTTCTGGTCAGTACAAGACACACTACAAGCTTCACCCCAGTTTAAACCCAGATCAAAGTCTATATAAAGGGGCAAGCAGAGATTAAACTTATCTCTAGGAAGATTCTCAAAAGTGTCTTTTAAGGTGTTTAGGACATAAAAGAGGTCTTTATAGTGGAGATCAAACTGAACAGAATCATGTACTGTGCCGATTAAACAAGACCGCTTATTTGCTAACTTGGGGTAGTAGTTAATTAGGGAAAAAAGCACTATATCAGAACCAAAGCCCTGAGATTGGTAATTAATCGAGCATCTTTTTGCAGAAGCTTTATCTGACGTATATTCACTCAAAATATCAGGTATTGGAATAAACCGACCAGACGGTGATTTTATCCAGGGCTTTTTTGTAATATCTTTCTTCTGCTTCTCCATCCAAGCATATAACTTAGGGACTTTTGCGAAGAAGTTTTCCATCATCTTTTCTGCTTCTGATTCTGTGATCATTAAAGATTCAGATATTGATTTGGCAGAAGACTGATACGAGATAGCAAAATTTATAGTTTTTCCCGTGGATCTTTCCTCACCTGTTATCTCTGAAATGTCTTTATTGAAGATAAGGGCAGCAGTTTTAGCGTGCATGTCCTCGTGATTATTGAAAGTCTCAATAATCGAGTCTTCTTCTGACATATGGCCCAGGATGGCCAACTCTAACTGAGAATAATCAATAGATAGAAAAAACCCCTCATCACCAAACCTGCTATCAAATAGGGATTTAATATCTTTGTTGCGAGAAGGCATGGTGTGGAAGGGGCTAGATAGTCGCCCAGTGACGGTTCCTAACAGGTTGAAATCCGCTAAATAAAAGTCTTTCCATGACTTCTTCAAAAGACCATCGATGTATGTGGTCTTAATTTTATTATATGCATTATATTCCATCAGGGATTCAATGAACTCTTTGGCTTCAGGTGTGGTGGTGTAAGCACTTAAGTGCTTCTGCAGACGATTCTTGTCAGTGCCCTCTCCTGGCAAACCAAAGACTTCATACAAGATAGTGCTTTTTTGGCGGTAGGAATTAAGATTAACCTTAGATTTTTTCAGTAGCACAGAATCTGGGTTTTTAAACCGCTTGGCCTTCTTCTCATTCGTTTCTGCTAGTGCTTGGAAGTTCTTTGCTTCTAATCGCTTAATGGATGGGAGCGAGTGAATTTTTTCTTTTACATTAAATATTATATTTTCGTACCTCTTACTCGTTTCTTTTTGGCGGGCTTTGTTTATATGCATCCCTTTATTTTCAAGGTCTGCAAATATTGGAATCGCTTTAAAAATTATCTCTAGTGCATCTGATGGTGTTAAAAATGTTCTAAAAAGCTCAAAAAGTTCCCTAGTATAAAAAACATCTAGGCCAGCATACTCACCTAGAACAGATGTAGGTATTTTCCCATAGCATCTGTCAGAAGCAGGGGTCATGGCTTTAATGAAATCGTCTACCCGATCATCCCAGCTATCAACCTCAAAGAGGTATGAACTCAGTACTTTAAGTTTTAGTGGTTTCATTTTTGAAAACAAAAAGAATGCCATGGCCATGGTGTCAAACACCTCAGGCATTTTAGTTATGTATCCGTGTTCGGATAGCCACTTTAAATCAAATTTTAAATTGTGACCTACTACCTTCGTTTTTTTAACAACTTCAGAAAACAACTCTTTAAGTTGGAAAACTTCTTTTGTTGTAGGCATACCTTGGTCAAATTGCTCAAAAGATAAATCAAGACCCTTTTTTACATAAGAGTATTCATTGACCACCTTTAAAGGATACCAATAACCAATGTCGTCAGTATCAGACATAAAAGAAATTACTGTGATATTTCCAAACTTTGGAATAAGGCCCTCTGTCTCAACATCAACAACTAGGTACTTGGGAGGGTCAGTTAAATACCCCGTTAGCTTATCCATTGTTTGTTGGAATGTTAGGCACTCAGACCTAGGTTTAAAGCCCCTTTTTTTAATCTTAAATGGGAGTGTTAGATACTCATAAAATAAATCTGTAGATCTTTTTAATGCGAGATAATCAGAGACTACAAAGACTTTCCCTGTTTTTGGCAGCCCCTCGGATATTTTTTTTCCTGCTATTACAACAGCATCAAAATCTTTAAACTCTGGTATGCCTCTTGAACTAGAATTCATTGAGTGCATTGTTATGTCAAAAAATACAGATAAAAAATCATTTAAAAGAAAATTAGATCTGTCTCTCTGTATTAACAGTAACTTTTCCATGATTTTCAATTCCTTTTATTGTGGCATCCATCATCAGAGCATAAACAGATTTTAAGTAGTTTTTTTCTTCATCACTAGATAACTCGTCTAACGACATTCTTGAGAAAACCTCAAACAAAGAAATACACGCCTTCGAAAAAATCATATAAGCCTCTTGTCTGCCATAACTCTTCAGTAAGCCCGGAAGACCTTCCATTAACCCACTATTTATCTTAGTGATAACATCTTGGGTGGTTATATCTAACTTTTTCATGTACTTGGATCTATCCACTTTATTGGGCATGTTGTTCCTCCTGGGTTCCTGGCATTACTAGTTTAGTAAACCTATAATATTTTTTAATACCATTTAAATATTTTCCTTTAGACTCTGAAATTTTTAACTCATCAAAAATAGCGTCAGAAACTCCAAAGTATAGATAAGTTCCACCATTGCTAAAAATAACACTAAGAACAGACGTGTACTTACAATACCCAATACTGGAAACATTGCTAGAGTCACACCCCTCAAAAATAATCATAATTCCCCCTAATCTGAAATTTCATCGTATTTATCTGCTGTACTATTATACTCTTCCCAAAAAAGACACTTTCCTAAATCTCTCTTCATAGGTATTTTTACTTTTGATTGCCCTCGTCTACACATGTCTAAAAAGAGTACCCCCTCATCTTCATTGGAAGCAAAATTTATTGATGCTATCGACGTGGCCCTATGACACTTCCTAGCGGAGTGAGCTATATGGTCTGCGGTTATAAGGCCTTTCTTTCCTGCTTGGCCCCATCCTGCCCTATTGACCTGAGAGAACGTAAGTAGGGGGCATTTGAAATAGTCTGCTAGAAGTTTTAAATCTGTGTATATCTGCCCAGACTCTCCATACATAGATTCACCACCATTATCATTTTTAAATCTTCTGGAAGAAACTAAGCAATCATCGTAGTCCACGATAATTAAATCAGGTGTGTGATCGTACCTATTTTTTTCTTTTAAGATCCAAGCTTTAATGTCTTGAACAGTAGCAGTACCTTCCGTGAAGTACTTCACAAATAAGTTTTCTGTTAACGGGACATATGGGTCTATAGCTGCAGAGTAGCCACTGTTACTATAAGCATTGGCAATATTGTTATAACTCCAACCTGTCAAGATACACCCATATTTGGTAAGCACTTCAGTCGTATTTATCTCTAAAGATATATGGAAAACTTTTTTTCCTCTCAGTAAAGAGTTGACCCCAATAAGTGGCCCGATGGTTGATTTTCCAGACTTGGGCCTACCCACAATAACGTGAACTTCCCCAGGACCGTAGCCCCCATTTAAGTTTTTATCTAGTGTAGGTATTCCTGTAGGGACTAAGTTTTTAGCTCCATACATTTCTCGATAAATCCAAGGAAGGTTAATTAAATCTTTACCACTGTGTTCATCTTCATCAAAAGATATTTGTAATGCTGTTTCTAGTAATTTTGGAATACTATCTAAGTCACCATCGTTTGTTGCTATATCAATAGAGTTTTTTAAAGCAAGAGTTACGCGGGCCCTTTTAAGAGCATTGATTAAATGGTCCCTTAGAATGACGGGATCACCTGTTTTAATTCTGTATATGGCTTCTAGTTCTTCCCGCAAAGAATCTAAAGTCATGCTGTCTATAGATTTAACAACACTGTACTCATCAATCATCATGCTTAAGTCAGCTAGTGAAATTTCTGTGTCATCTCTACTATGATATATTTTTATAATTTGATTAAATATGATTCTGTGGTTTTGTCTAAAAAAATTTTCCCTATCTAATATATCAATAAACTCATGGGTAAATTTTAAGTCAATACAGAGTCTTTGTAGCACTCGTCGATATGTTTCTAAAGTAGTAGTCATAATTAGTCTTACCAGAGGTCATTCATTGTCTTTTTCTTGGCCTCTTTAAAAAAAGTAATAAAGTCTTTACCAAAGTCATTTGGATCAGTGAGAACCTTTCCATCTTTGTAAGCAACAGTGAGTTCGACATCGTAAACTGGAAAGTTTGAATAAATCAAGGTTTTTAAAAAGTCTTTTTTCTCTTTTTTTGTTACGTCTGCGTCCAAACAAAGGTAAATTTTAGTAGCTTTGCCTTGTAATAAACTTAATTGTTCTAGTGTTATTTTTTTACCTAACAGTGCAATAGCCTTCACCCCTGTTAGTTTTTCCGCATAGATAGCAGAGAATATTCCTTCGCATAAAATGATAGGTTCACTCTTAACTCTATTGAGGCCCCACAACAGATTTCGCCGTTGACCCGAATAGTTAAGGTATTTTACTTTGGAGCCATTAAAAGTTCTACCAACTGCGTAGACACACTTATCTTTGTGGTAAAAGGGAAATACAACTCGGTCTTTCCAGAATTTAAATTTCTCACCATCTTTGAGATATGGTTTACCTACCCGAATACCAAACTTTCTAATGTCAGCGTCAGAAAGGCCCCTATTGGCCAAATATTTGTGAGCTTCCGATGATGATTGGATAGAGTCTGTAAAGTCTGTTAGATCGCAAATAGGTGCTTCTTTAACACCCCAATTTAGTCTTTCTTTTAGGGACTCTAAGGTTACGTCTGGAGCTTCATAAGAAGCGTCAAGAGAAGATAGCCGACCTTTATAGTTACACCGAAAACAGTTGAATATTCCTTTTTTAGTATTTATTCCTAACTTGTAGGCGGGGGATTTTCCATTCTCGGCACACTTGGGGCAAACAGTGTAAAATTCCTCTGGTTTTGAACCCTGTCTTGCACTCTCAAGTAAATCCATCGACTCCCCTTTTTAATTAAATTCATTTTGAATAGCATCCCAGAAAAATTTCTTGTCTTCATAAACAGGTATGTCCATTTCTTCATACATAGACATTCGTTTTTTAGATTGAGCATTTAAAAATACATGAGTTCGATCTGTGAAATCGACTATAAAAGTATATTTACTCTTCTTTTTCACTCTTAGACATCTTCCAATTCGTTGTACTAATTTCCTTCTAGACTTTCCGGCCCCAGCGAGAATAACGGCCCCAATTTCTGGTAGATTTATTCCTTCATCGAGAACTGTACTGGCTATAACAATCTTATATTTATTATTAGAAAAGTCATCTTTAAAAGTACCAAAATCTAGTTTATAAGAGTGGGTTTTTCCATGTTCATCCAAGCAATATGCTTCACTATTACCAAATATCACTATGCTAGGGATATCGTGAAAAGACTCAAGTAATTTAGTGGCGTGATCTTTTCTTTTACAGAGTATTAAGGTTGGGATTCCATGTGTTACAAACCTTTTAGCTGCGGTAATTATTCTTTTATTTCTGTCTGCATTGTTCACAATATATTTGTCTTCTACCTTAGAGTACATTTTTGGAAATGTTGCCATAGAAGGGAGATAGTTCCTTTCTTTTAAAACTAATGGTTCGGATAAAAAACCTCTTTCCCTTAAATATTTTTGAGAGATGTTTACCAGTGGTGGGCCAAATAAACCAAGTAAGACAGCATCCTCATAATTAGATAATGGGTTAATTTGATCTTCAAATAAAGAGCCGGAAAAACCTAACAGGTGTTTGGGACGGGCAAAAGATGCTATCATAAAATAAATGGTAGCTTTCACATGATGGCAGTTATGAACAACTACTCCATTAACGGAGAAGCTAGGATGTCCCGATACTTCAAGATCGTAGTAATGACCTTCTGGGTTTCCTTTATAACTTCCTGATTGGAGAATCTTAACACTTTCCACCCTAACTCTTTTAGTTTGTTTTCTTTTTTCTTGTCTTGTTCTTTGCGAACTAGAGAACAATGAGAAGTCCCATCTACCTCTATTGCTAATTTTGAAGATGGGTAAGCTAAATCTACCTTGTAACAGGTTGGATAACCTTCTGGTCGTGGTTTTAAACTTATCGCATAATTCCATTTTAAGTCTATTAAGTTTTCCATTATAAGAAGTTCTGGTTTTGTTGGCGGATGTCCATTCCCCCCTCGAACCTTTGGTTTGTACCCCATGGTTTTTAAAGTTTTTGACACTTTCTCTCTGTTCTCTTTTTTGAACATAGGATTGCTTTTCTTCATTCGTTGGGAGTTCTTCTTCCGTAACCCAGGATTTTGGAGATGACATTGGAGCGAGCAATATTTTTGTCTTCGCCCGTTTGCGTTCATCCTTACTGAAAACGTATTCTGGCACGTCATACAAACTTTTGTCTTTATGGGATTCGGTGTATTGGACAAGGATATCTCCTTTTATTAAATCTTTAGCATATACCCAACCTTGAGAGGTTAAAAATGGGTGTTCTAGAGAACAAATAACCGTTTTGTCACTAAAGGTTACTTCCGCCCTAGAATCTAAAATTTGTTTTTTACTAGTGGCGGTAACAAACCCTATTCCTTTAGCATTGTAAACAAGATCACCTATTTTAATATTTTCTATAGGTATTTGACCTGTTGGTGTGTCTATTAAGGTTTCTGGGCCAAAACACTCATCAAATATCAACGCCTTAGAATTCCGAAGAAAGTTCAAATAAAAGTTTCCTGGGAGTTCTGGTAATACCTCTCGGTCTGGGAACTGCATATCTCGTAAGGAAATAGAATCAGCTTTTATCTTGTAGAAGAAGGTATTGGATATTTCCTTGGCCAAGGAGTTTACTACTGTTACTAGAATCCTAATGTTCCCAGCGTCCCTTTCTCCACCACCTAAAAACCCGATGAACTCTGGGGGAATGCCAACGTCTAACAAATCTTTTTTTAGTTGATACCCAATATAAATAGAAGGAACTACTAGTGTTGCAGTAGCATTATCATCATGGAAGAGAAGATTCTTTAAAAACGCCGCTATTATCAGCGATTTTCCAGCTCCAGTACCCAACTCACAAGCACCACTTTTATATTGCAGACATTTTCCCAGAGTCTTCATCTGATAATCTCTGAGAGTTATGGCAGGGGTTACTTTAGGGTCTGGAATCGTCCACACATCTGCTTTTGCATCAGAAGGCCATTGTTTGAATACCCCCTGTCTATATAAGAACTGACCTATCCCTTTGAGGGTATAATAAGAGTCTCCCTCTTTAAACAAAAGGCTTTGAGTGGTCTGATACTTATTTTTAGCACCCCAGTACAGCATATTATTAAGCCAAGTTTTTTGCTTATTGTTAATACCCTCTAATCTTAAAAATAAATGATCTAGTTCAAGTCGATATTGATTTTGCATAGTCATAAGTAGTTTGTTCATCTTCTAAAAGTTTAGTTTTTTTACCACCAGCAAATTTAGCCTCCCCCTTCCACAGCTCTTTTATAAAGCGAATTTTAAATAGTGGGGAGATGCTGCAGTAATAGTTTAAAACTAAAAATTTCATGTAATCGTGAACTTCTTTCCACTCTTCTTTTTTCTCAATGTGCTCTCTAAGTTTTCGTACAGATTGGAAGGACAGCTCTTTGTTTCTTATTTTAATCTTTTTCCAAGAACCAGAAAGTTTTATGAGTTCTTTTTGTACGAGGAAGAATACAAGTGTTTCTAGCTCGTCGATACCCTTTTCACCTTTTAATATGATAATTATTTCTTGATTAGGTAAAAATACTTTATTTTTAACTGTCGTAACATTAACACCAATCCCAACTGTCACCTCTTCCCCTGTAGGGAGCATAGTTTTATAGTTAAAACCTTTGTCTAGTTTAATTCGGATAGAAGAGTAATATTTGGGCCCCATACCACCCTTGGCAATGAGGCCCTTTTTACCACCATCGTATGCCTGGTTGGGAAGGCAAAGGATGGAGTTGGTAGTTGATAAAGGTTTTACTATCCTTGCTAAGTAATCATTGATGGTACGAGGTTTTAACATCATACCACCCGCGTATTTAGACTTCTCTGACATTTCTACTTTGCATTTAGCCGCTGCCAAGGTGTCAAAAACTATGAAGTAATACACCTCTGTTTTTTCTGCCTCTTTTAGTGTTGTGAGTATCTTTTCAAAAACCTCTTCGATGATCTGGGTTTCATAGAACTCAAAAATCTCTATGGGGATACCCATATATTTAGTCCTAACCCGGTCTAGAGAAGACTCTGTTTCTATGTATAAAACTTTGTATTTGTTTTTCTTCTTTTTATGGTAGTTGCAGAACCCTCGAGCAAACTCTAAAGCAAGAGTAGTTTTTGCTACTGACTCTTGCCCGTAGATTTCAAGTATTCTCCCAGAGGGAAGACCTCCCCCCATCATTGAATCGAGTGGCCCAATACCTGTAGTAGACCAATAAGCAATATCTGATTCCATAAATTCCTTTAGAAACTTCCCGGGTTAAACCAAATCAAAAAGGTATCTCAGACTTGGGAACAGCACCACCACCACCACCCCAGTCACCCCATGAATCATTAGAACTAACAGGTTTTTCAAAAGTTGCTTTAGTAGTTTGGGCATGTCTATCTAAATTTGCTCTAACTTCTTTGGCGGCAGTGTTAGCACTTGTAATGTGGTAATCTTTGATCTCTTGAATTCTAACAACGTCGGGCCTTCGTTCCATCACAGTCATAATTTTTTCTTCAGAATCTGCTAAGGGCCCTGGCTTCATTTGCATTAGAGAAAGACCATTATTTGATTCTCGCTTGAATTTTACAGCACAGCCTTCTACTGGGTGGAAAGGGTTAATCATATCGTCTTCTGACCACATGGCCATTAAGTCTTCCCCGGCAGTAGGAGGGATTCCAAGAATTGCAGGACTCCAAGGATCATCTGAAGACAGGTCTAAAACTAAAAACGAGTATCTTTTTGTTGCCTTAAGTTCTCTGTCTGGGTGCTGTTTTGCAAGTTCACAGATTGGACACCCAGACTCGATACACTTTACAGCGTAACCCTTTTCATTTTTTACGCCCCAGTGGGTATAAGTAGTATGTGATAAACCACCCTTTGGAAGATAAAGAAATCTAAATTTCTTCTCTTCACCTTTAGTAGGAAGTTTAGCAAAAGTAGCACCTTCTCTCTGAGTAGGTTTAAAGTTTTTTAATTGTTCTTGGGTGTACCCATCTTCCTGGGCCAGGAGATCCTTAAGACTCATCTTTTTCCTCTGGTAAAAAGTTTTCTATGCTAGTTAGCGTAGTAGTTATATCTTCAAAGTGTCGAACAAGTTCACCTAACGATCTCTTGTCGATACTGTCTGCAAATTGTTGTATTAAATGTTTCAATCCATCGGAACAAGTAAGTAACTGCTTCTCTAAAGAAGGAAAAGAGTTTTCGTTTTCCCATTCGGTAGCGTGATAAACAGCTAAACACCTTTCTAATAACTGTTCAATACCTAAACCACTTCTTTTTTTAAATATTTTTTTCGCTTCGCTTAATGCTTCATCTTTAGTTTTACCTTCGACAAACATCTTAGCTAGTGCAGTAGACACAGCGAGTATATCGTTCAACTCTTTGAAAGGAGGTATTTTTATCTCTTGGCCACCACACGCTAAAGATAGTCTTATAAGTGATGACATATCTAAACTAAGAAACAATTCTTGGGGATACCTTAAAAAATCACTGCCTAGTGTCGAAAGGAAAAAAGAAGTTTTAACGCTTGAGAAAACAGCTTCATTGATCGAGTTAAATGCGGGAGTGAATAGAAAGTTAAAATTATTATCTTCCACCACTCTTCTAAGACAACCAGATAAAATACTTAAAAAATGCCGTATATCTTCTGGCATTTTATTATTGGCCAAAAACTGTGGGATGTATTCCCTAGCTATTGGATAAAGCCTCTTTATCTCCGCCGAAGAGAAAAAGAGTTGCAGGGAGATCATCAGCTTATTAGCAACTTCATAGGTCTGTAGCAACACCTCTGGTGAAGGTTCTACGTCAGTAGCTTCTTTTAAGATCTCATCGTAGTTAGAAAACAAGACTTCTCTATTAACTCTGATAGGTGGAAAGACGATATTCCTTATGTTTAGGCCAATATAAACTTGCCATGGAAAATTATTCCCATCATGTGCTACTGCTCTCCACCCTTTAATTATTCGTGTAAAGAGGTGCACCCCATAGTCATAAGAAACTTCTTCTCTATTCATGGAAATTTTCTTGTAGTCCCTTCTGACCGCAAGACAAGAATACGCTAAACTTTTAATGCTTAGGAATAAAGCAGATTTTGTTGCTTCTGTTTCTTCTTTTAGAAAATCTGCGTAAGTGGCCCTAAGAGAGTTTTCTAAAGCCCCAAGGTCGTGATCCCATTTCTTCTTCATATAGGTAAATTAATCAGTCCAGACTGTTCCACAGTATCCAGCATTTCTCGTTTGTCTAAATCTATATCAATATAAATTAGTTCTTCTGAAATTTTTCGATAAGTGCCATAAGATACTTTTATTCCATCACCTACTGGTAGGTAGTTTAAAAGGGACAAAGCCAAAGCAAATAGTCTTTGATTACTTTCTGTGTTTGCTAGATTTAGCGTTCCGAGTACGTCGTGAATGAATAGTATTTTTTCCTTCTTTTCGGCCATGCCAAATATCCTTAACATACTGGGAGTTTGTGATCTTTCTGCTCTCGCTATAGTCTAGATAGTAATCAGGGTTAAGCCTAGAAGCGAACAGTCTTAAAATATTTGACCATTTTGTTTCCACGCTATAGATGAAAGCGTCAGGTGCTTTGTTGGCGTAAGTGTTGAAAACCTTCATGTCAAAAATTACTGCGCCTTGTAATACAGGGTTGCACTTAGTTTCAAGGAATAGTCTTGCGTCAGGGGTCAAGTTATTCCAGTTTTCCCAGTCACAAAACCCCAAAGTACTTGTGGCCAGTATCTGCTCAATTTTAATCACATTGCTTTTTATTACTTCATCGTAGTTACCAAGTATTCCACTTAGTTGGGAGAATTGTGCTTTGAATTTTTCTTTTTTATCAACACTTGAGAAAAAGCTAGATGCTAAATTAGTTCCCATATCTCGGACGAGTGATTTTAAAATGAACTTAGCGATCTGCTCCATAAGTACCTTTTAAAAGCCCATCCATGGGCAAATGAAATCTTCCATGATTACTTTATTATATATGTTCGGATAGACTAAAGTAAATGGGGGAAGATTTGTGCAACTTTTGGGAATAGACATAGGAAAGACTGGTGGGTTTGTTATTTTAAATAGTGAAAGAAACGCTATAAGTAAGTTTCCAATGCCGACTTTGGCAGGAGAGATTGACCTTTTAGCTTTAGATGAATATTTGAAAAGGTCCGCCGGAATGATTAATAAAGCATTTATTGAGAAGGCTTCTGCTAGGCCAGGTCAAGGAGTTGTTTCTATGTTCACATTTGGTAGAACTTTTGGGATGGTAGAAGCACTAGTTGTGAGTGCTGGAATACCTTACCAGATGGTGGCCCCAGTTACTTGGACAAAAGAAATCTTTAAAGGGATGAGTAACAAAAAAGATAAGAAAAAAGATAGGTCTTTGCTGGCAGTTAAGCGGCTATTTCCAGAAGAGAATCTTTTAGCTACTACCAGAAGCACAAAACCACACTTGGGCCTGGTGGATGCTCTATTAATTGCAGAATATGGATTACGACAACACGAAAGGGAAAAATAATGGATAGCGCAGAATTTATTGAAGGGCTTAGACGAATGCATGAAAGTGTAATACTGGGTTTAGACAAAGATAAAAATCATTTTGGTGAGCAATGGGACGAGTACCTAGAGGGTTTAAAGAAGTGTCAGGAAGCTTGTGAGGACCGACTAAGTGAAATCTACAAAGGTGCATAAACTAGAACGAAGGGTTCAAGGTAAGCCCTTCGTTAAAGTTAAGTGTAGGAATAAATGGCTCTGGGTAAGTGTTTTAAAATATGATCGCTTATGGAGAAAAGTAACTTGTTATAATTGCTTAAAGAAAGCTTAGTCTATAAAAGTATCCCAATCAGTTGGTTGTTCTAGTCCGTCTTCTTCCATAGAATCAAAAATAAATCGTATATAAGGAGCTTCCCAGTGTTTGATATGTGAAATACGGTTGATATGAATCTTCATATTTCTACTATAATACCGTCGATACCACCTCCGTTTTACCCTTCTGTGATGCTCTAGTTGACGAATATGGGCCTCTTTCGAGGCCCATGAACCATTAGGTGTAATTATCTTTGTTGATGCTACAGTAGACATTACTCAGACATACTTCCGAAGTTAAAATCTTCAACGACAATAGGGTTTGAAAGTGCGAGGCCTTTGGATGCTATATGAGTTATCTCAGCGATATCAAAGGTTTTCTGATCTTCTTCGGCTAGACTATCTTCTTTCTTTTTAAGGAAGTGATACATAGCCAAAGCATGAGTACCCATTGAGCTTTTGTACTGCTCGTCAATGATGCCTTTCGTAAGCTTGTGAGTCTTAGCTTGGTATCTGTTGTTAGAAAGCAGATCATTATCAAGGTTAAGGCCAATATTAATGGCCTCAGGTACTGCCTCTACTTTGAAACAAGAATCCCCATCAAACCCCCACTTGTCCCAGTCTTCTTTATAGACAGGAATTAGGTTTGGTTCGGCCAACTCTGATCCAGGATCAGGTTTCTTAATCTTCTCAGGTGCTGTGGTAAGCTCAATTTTATGCTTCCACTTCCTCTTCCTATCAGCAATGCTTACTTCAACAAACACTTTAGATCCGATTTTGATAAGATTGTCTGGAAGTTTGTCTAAGAAAACAGTCATTCTCCCGCCACTCAAGATAGGTGTAATATTATGAGGAACACCTTCTAGTGTAACCTTAATATGCCCTTGATCCATATTTCTCGCTAAGGCGAAATAATCATTAACAACATCTGTTTTAAAAGACAGGGCCTTTTTCTTGTTTATAGGCCACTCAGATTTCTTAGTTGTAAAGATAAATTCAGTTGGCCAATAATTACCAGCATAAGGCGTTTGGATAGGCGATGGTTTTTTTTCGCCTGCTCCGGCGGTAGAAGTACCTTGAAGTAAACTCTTTAGCCAATCTCCTGATTTAAGAGATCGCATAATCTTATTAGCAATTTTTTTCATGGAAGAAGAGGTATCTTTATTCTTAGCTTTTTCCTCTGCTATTTTTGCACGAAAATCAATCAACTCTTCACAATACTTAACAGAGTCTTTTAACGCTTCTTTAATTGCACTAGTAGCAGGAACTTCTCTCATGTGAGAACGGTTGGCCATGAAGATTTTGTTTAAAGTCTTCTCATTCATACCATCACAATTCACAATAATCATAACGTGATCTTGGAGTGTAAGCATATCAGCACTTTTTAACCATTGCTTTTCTAAAGAATATTGTGTCTGTCCTTTAGCAACAAAGGCCACCCTATAAGGAACAGGAACATGATTATCTTTCATTTTTCCATCTTTAAGACAGTAAATGGTAACTTCAATTTCTCCGTACTCTTTCCCAGAGGGGTCAATAACCTTTTTAGGTACTGTGATAGGGAATCCTGGGGCCTGCTTCCTTTCAGTAGTTAGAATATGATCTAACCCCCACGCAATCCTTCCCCCACTGGCCTTTTTAGGGTTTGCAACTTTACGTTTGTCCAAGAACCTCAGAGGCATTGTTGGGTCTGGAAGCCAGAAACAAAATTCTGCCATGAAGTTCCGAGAGAAAGTTCCTTTATGTTTAGTTTCATATTCTGGCAACAGAATACAGGTACCATATTCCAAGTCCTTACCATAATGAAGAGTAGTAGGGGATGTTGTTAGTGGTAGCAAGGGCAGTGGCCCATCGACATCAATAAGAAAATTAATATAACAGTAGTTTCCTACAAGCTGATCGCCTACAGGCTCAACGTAAAACTGGTGAGAGCCACACCAGTACTTTGATTGCGGGTCTGAATTTCTAAGCTTTGGATGTCTTCTTGTGATAATGGTTTTTACTTTTGTAAAACACAAAACACCCCCGCCACCCTGACCATAAGAACCTTGAGAAAAAGGTATCTCATTTTTATTTGAACCCATTAAAGAACAAAAGGTATTCTCTAATTGATCGTAAGATTCTCCCGCACCAAAATCAATAGAATAGATACTAGGATTACCCTCTTTAGATAAGTGTCCAAGGGCCATAATTAGAGGAAATTCTTCTCTTTGCTTTTTAAACTTCGTCATATCGTTTTTAACTTCGATAGACGATTTATATCCAAGCCATTTTTCCATGGCCTCTTGTCTATTACTTGGCACTTTGGACTTATCTTTTGGGTCTATCCCATCTAGAAGACAATGCTTTATAAGTGTGGCATCAGATGAGTTGGTAGCTATCTCTCTTTGAGAAGTGATTGCGTTTGGTTGTTGGTTTTCTATAACCCCCCTATTATTTTCAATCCTGCCTAAAGGTGTAGTAAGAGAGGGGTCTAAAAGACCATGTTTTTGTAGGAATTTGAACTGGTCATTAGGGTTTTTGTAAAACTCCATAATGTCAGCTTCGGAATAAACGATTTGAGTCGTCCCATCCTTAAAGGATACCTTTTTCATGTTGTCTCCTGTCATCATATAATGACAATCTAAAATTTCGTCCACCATATAGTGAACTCTGTTGTTAAATCATTACCTTTTATGGGAGTCAAGTATTAGGGTAATTATTACTTGCCTTACTTGATTAATTTCTGTTGTGAATATAACCTTATATTGGGAGAAAGTTATGTTGGACATGAAAGCTACGAAGTATTTAATAGATATAAAAAAAGCCTCGTTTATGGAGTCCAAATTTAAAATAGTTGAAAAGGCATTTAGCCGTTTAATAGGTAGGGCCCAAAAACATGACTGGGTTTTTCTAACAGGGTTTAGGGGTGAGTACTCTTTTCAGGAAAATATGGCACGTAATGAACAAATTAGAAAAAGACTTCTTCCTGTCTTTGGTAGTCCTATCATTGTTAGGGGACGATACACAGAAGCAGTTAGTATAGAGGACTGGGTTAGCCTTTCAGATAAGCAGAGGAGCTATACAGACCCAGAGGTTAAAAAGACTGACGATTATGATTATGCAGAAGAACTTTGGCGTGAAGGAAACCCTATTTGGGGCAGAGAGGTAGAAGAGTATAGCTTCTTCTACACACGACCAGAGGGGATGGACACACATGATTTTCTTGGGGTCGTGGAACACACTTTATTTGATTTTGAACAGGAAACTGCTTTAGTAAAAGTTAACCACGATGTAGAATTAATAACACCTTCAGGTGAAGACATTGAGCATTTTAAAGAAGACCCACACGTTGATATTTCTCAAGACGATTTAGTTAGAAGATTATACTACTCTTTGTGGGGTAAATCTCCACATGAGCATAGTCTTGTATTTGATGTACTACAACCAGAGTCTTATAACCAAGCTATGTACTTCTACAAAAGGTATAAATTGCCATGATTACTTGTGTTTTGTTTGGACACAAAAAAATTCTCGTAGATTATCCCAGGCTGAAAACGATTGAGTGTAGAAGGTGTGGTAAGAGGTTGAAGTTTATTTGGCAGCCGAAAGATTTCTCAATTCAGACTTACGCTTCCGATGCTCTTTCAAGTGAGTTAAAGTTATTGAGCGACAAATTTTCTGCTTCTCGTAAGAAGTCATAGGTAGAACTGCATGAATATTCTGAAGACAGTCAAAGTATAAAGCAAAAATAAACCACATCACAATTCCTCTTTTTTCGTTTTAGTTATCCACGACTCTACCTGGGATATAGAGACAGGTCTATATTCATTTGCCCTAACACCTACGTCATATTGCCTATTTAGTGACCTTCTTAGTTTAGGCGAGTGAATATGTCCGTGTAAGTGAAACTGTCCTTCATCTTCTACTGAGAACTTATCGTTTTTGTGTTCGCCATGCCAATAATCATTTTCATTTGCACCCTTCATCCCAGTTACGTCTTCTCTAAATACTCCTCGAAGGGGACAATGGGTTAAAGTGACTTTTTCTTGAGCAATATACAAGGTTACTCCATGTACTACTACATCAAACCCTATGTTATACATAGCATTTGAGCCTTTATCGTGATTTCCCAGGATTAAAACTTTGGTACCATTAAGCTTGTTTATAAAGTTCCCTAGCTCCACGCTACTAGTTATCCCGATATCACCTAGAAAGTAAGTTAAACCATTAGCAGGAACAGTAGCATTAAATTGTTTTATTAAAGACCTATGCATATCTTGAAGACTATTAAAGGGTCTATTATCATACTTGATAATATGAGCGTGACCAAAATGAAGATCAGCAGTAAAGAAAACTGATTGTTTTAATTTATTCATCTAAAACAACTTCACTGTCTTGGATAATCGCGTTGTAATACTGACTCATGGCCCAAGCTAAATCTATAAACGCATCTAGTTGTTCTGGGTATTGGTCTAATACTTTTTTTATCCTATAGTCACTATGCCCATCATATTTATGGATAGGTCTAAAAATCAAATTTGGAATTTCGTTAAGTATATTGTGTGCTTTCCAACCGTCAATAGCCATACGATGTTCTTTTCTTTCTTCATATTCGTCTAAATTAAATTCTAAAATTCCCTTCATTCTTCCTCCAATCCTATCTTTTGTCCCTTTCCTCGGGCGGGCTAGGCAAGGGCATCCAATAACTAACTTCATCTGTTGCCCATGTGAAACTATTATTTTGCCAATAATCCTTTAGCTCGTCTTGATTATTAAAGTATGCCATCTCTACGTTTTCATCCTTCGCTGCCCATATTAAAACATCCTCCCATTCATCAGGCATCCTATCTGAGCATTTAATCCAACCACATTCCTCCCAGGCATCATTCTTAGGCACAACGGTGTAGCCATCTTTGGGCATACCAATCAGGGATACATCTGGGTTAAATATTTTCCCTTTTTCGTCGGCCCCTACAATACGTCCTTCCTGATATAAGTAGAATGTGTGTCTTAACTTCACAGTTAAACCACTCCCAACCATCGCTATAATTGCTTCTTCTTTAATCATCTTCCACTCCTAGACCTAAACCTAAGCCTAGACCAAGTCATAGACTTAGACTTAGACTTAGACTTAGACTTAGACTTAGATTTAGACTTAGACTTAGACCATCTTTGTTTTCTACCTATCATTTCCCACTAAGGTGTCCACTAATAACAGAAGTATATAATCTATCACCTTCAGCAATAGTTAATTTAAGCTTGGCAAAGTTTATATTAAACCCGATAGAATTCTTTTGAATCGTTTCTATAATGTCCACACCCATTAAGGTTGATTTGTTTGACATCATACCTAAACATTTCCGTTGTTGCGCATTCGATAGCTTGTCCCAATCGCCTGATACTTTTTGGTTAGTCATATTTGAATTCCCTTGAATAAAAGCAGATAGAAGTCTCCTAAGTACTCTCTACTCAACATCTTTCCACTGTTTTTCATATGATGTGACGACCATTCTAACAAATTCCACCATCTCGTCTATTGTAAGGCTATGGTGGAAAAAGATAGGCACATCCACCTTACTTGTACTATCTACAAGTTGAATCATACGAACTCTTGAGTCGATGTCCAGTTGGTAAGCTGTTTTCCATGGCCAGACTTTTTTCATTTCTTTTTCTTTCATTTCTTCTGCAGTTTCTTCTGCAGTTTTTTCTCTAAAAAAAGTAATATCGTAAACAGCCATACCTTCACCATAGAAATTGACCTCCATTCTTAAATTTTTATCGAGCACTTTTTTCATCTGTTCAATCATTCTCTTATTCATTGAAAACCTCTTTTCCTTTATTTAATATTTATAGTCCTGTCCCTTTCCACATATGTTCTGGCCATTCTCTTTTTCATTGCGGCCTTATCTTCTTCATCTGCAAGTTATATTTCCTTTGGCATCGAAGGCCCTTGTTATTGGGCCTTTACAAGTTAAACACTCACCCATATAAATATCTGGTTTGGTCATATATCTATCACAAACCTCACAGGTTAATTTTATGATGTGTTCTTCTTTAACCCTGACGTTTTTTCTTGCTTTAATTTTAAACTCTACAAGTTTATTAGTAGGATTATAAAACTCATCCATGTGGGAAACATTTAAACAAATAGTTTCACCTAATTTATCTTTCCCGTAACCCTCGTGAACGTGTCCTGAGATAAAGTACTTAGGTTGTAAGTCTAATAATCTCGCTCTAAGAGATGCACAACCTACATTGTCACCACTACAAAAATCTAAGACACCCCTTGGAGGGCCATGAGTTATCACAACATCTGTATCATTAGGAACCGTATCCCATAATTCTTTACGATTTTCTAAACCTAAACTAAAGGCCCAATTATTAAAGGGGGGAGTTATAGGAGAACCCCAAAACTTTATGCCACCAAAAGTAACACTAGAATCTATTAATACTGTTATCTTTGCTTCTTCTAATTCGTCTTCAATCAGTGGATAGAAGTTTTCAAAAATAAAATCGTGGTTTCCGGGGACAAAGATTACTTGACGAAAATTTTTTCGTATCCTTTTAAGGTATCTGAAAAAATTTTCGTACTCCCTTTTGAGGACTCCAAAATTATTTCTAGAGACAGGACTCAAAAAAGAAAAGTCTCCACAATGAATAAATATATCACCACCTGTTTCCGGCTCTGGAAACTTATGGTGTGTGTCTGATGTGCATACTATTTTCATTTACGATGCCTGACCTTGATCTTCATAACAAGTACAGCTAGTAAATGGTTTTCCACAACTGCTACAATTTCCTTCTTCCATTTTTACCTCATCTATTACTGGTTCAAAACCATCACCTATAATCATATTAAGAGATGATTCTTCTTGGACTTTACCCCAAGAACCCGTAGGTTTTTTTAACCAGTTCTGCAAATCTTTGAGATTAGTAAAGTAACCAATCTCTTTTTTAATACTCAGTCGATACATTTTTCTCTCATGTAATCCTTGCCTCCCCATTTTCCTTCACAATTTTAATTTGGTCAGGTAGGTAGTTTTTTAAATCTTCATTATGAGTTATTATAAAAATACTACTCTCTTCTGGAAATAATGAAGGAATTAACTTTACAAAGTTAGATACACCCATCTCATCGAGGAAGTCAAAAACCTCATCCAAAGTTACACAGTTCAAACTGAATGGAGAGTGCAGTAGTAGATAGCGTTGAAAGGCCAAAAGAATGGCAAGATCCACTTTTCGTTTCTCGCCACCTGATAAGTTATTTAAAGGCAATTCTTTGCCATCTCTCCAGAACTTGATTTCAATTCCATCGCCTTCTACTTGGAGTAGAACTTTGGCCCCGGCAAATACAGAAGACGCTATGTTCTCTAATAAAGTATTTAAGATCGTGATCGTCTTTCTAATCACAAAGGTTCTAAATTCTGATTTAGGTTGTAGGGCCTTTAATACAAACTGTAGGTTCTCGACTTCAAATATTAAGTCATTTAAAGTACTTGTGGCCCTTGATAGACTTTCTTTGTGAACCCCCAATAAATTTTCAAGTGCCTCAGTGGGGTCTATTTCTATTTCTTTCGGTTTATGATTAGTTTGGTTCAGCTGCTGGTGGAGGAGATCCAGTTTGGTTTGGATGACTTTTACTTCTTCTGCTTCTGCTTCTGCTTTATTCAAAGTTTCACGGAACTTGTTCCCTTGGGTGACAAGTTCTTGGACATCTTTTTCTACTTGTGACATTTGATCTTCTGGGTAAGGACGTGCACAAGTGGGGCAGTACTTTTCGCTGAGGATCACGGATAAGTTTTTCCACGATGCTACTGCACTAGCTAATTGGTTTCTTATTTCGGGTACTTGTGGTACTTTATCCAGGTCATAAGTCTGTTTTTCTGTTTCCAGCGTCTGGATCTGCGTGACTGCAGCCATCCGCTTCTCTTCTAATTCTGCTACTGCTTTGGAATTATATCTTTCTCGTTCTTCTTTGGTCGCCACTATTCGTGCTTCATAAAAAGTAACACTCGTTTTTATCTCGTTCACTTGTGTTTGAACTTCTACCCCGTCGGCATTGATTCTTTTTAGGTCTTTCTTCATGGTTTTAATCAAGTCATCCCAGGAGTCTATTGCCACTTCTTCAATTACAAGCTTTCGTGCTACCCCCGTTAAACTACTGAAAAAACTCACCATCCCCTGCCGGATAAACAAAATACTGGTAAATGCTTGATAACTTAGACCTAAGACTTTCTCAAGAGTAACTTGTGTGACCTTCTTGCCTCTATTAGACACATCTTCGTTGTTACAGATAAGGGTCAGCTTATTATTCTCGTGGGCCCAGTACCTTGTGACTGAATAATAGTCAGTAGAAGTATTGGTTACTACTGTAAAATCTACTTTTACTGTTACTGGGTGTTTAAAATCTCTAGCGATGTCGTCTCGTAGTGTCCTACCGTATAGGGCCCATCCCAATCCCTCAAAAAGAAAAGAGTTATGAGTAACTGTGAAGTCTGCAAGAAGAAAAAGGGGGTTTGCTGCTAGTGTAAAACCAAAATACTCATCTGGGCCAATAGATCTTATTTTGAAACCTACATGGAGATTGTTTTTATTTATTTTACGAGGTCCGGCCTGTTTTCTCTTAACTTTACACGGAATCAGGTCCAGATTTCCTGATATTGTTATCCGGTAGTATGTTCTAGGACTAGACCACTCTTTTAATTGGACCTGTTTTTCAGAGATATAAGCACTTAACCCTAAACTTCTGGTTACGAATAAAATATCTTGGGCCATTGCAAGGTCTTTATTCACTATCTCATATATTCCGGTAGTACTATAATACCCGTCAGAATCTAGCAAACCTGCGAGTAGAGACAGCCTATCTTTTATGGACCCCGTTTTATAATTTTGAGGTATTCTCTTACCTATATCCCGAAGGTAATTACGGAGAGGGTTTGGTTTGCCTTTCTTGCCTACGAGTCTGTAGGCAGGACACCTATCTTCGTACAAAGTAGACAGGGAATAGCCTTCTTTTAATGCAAAAACTTCTAAAAACTCCTTTATTTCAGGGTCAGGGTTGGTAATTTGAGTATCGTTTTGCGTCCCATCACCCAGCCAAAGGCCTAAAAAGTAGGGATTTAGCTTGATTTTAGGGTCTTTCTTGAACGTAATTGCTGTGGACCTGTGTAGAAGTAGCTGGGTTTTTCGCCATTCAGGAAGTTTTTGGTGGTCTTCTACTGATATATTGACAATCTTTTTGGTCCTACAGTCTTTAAGATTTAGAATATGTGGTCCATTACATGTAAAGCTCTCCCCTTTGGTCGGGATCACTCTAAACATTTCCTCAGTACCTGTAGTAGTAGCTATGATTTTTCGAGGTTTAGAGTCTGGTCCCATTAACTCATCACCTACAAAAAGGTCTTGTACTTCTTTAGTGGTCCCATCATAAAGAAGAACCGAAACCCCTCTTCCCAGACATTTTCCACTACCGTTGCTACTCGCATCTACTGCATCTCGGTTCTCACCTAATACTAGCCAGACACCACTTTTAAATTCTAATACTTGATTTTTGTAAGGCCCAAAGTTAGTTACTTCAAGACGTTGAAAGTTTATTTTGTTCATCAATATCCCTTTTGACGAGTTCTTCTCTACATATTTTCATGCTCGCAGGAGCATCAATACCAAAATATGTTTTCTTGCCAGACTTTTCGATCATACGAATAGTTATCTCGCCTTCTTTAGTAAAAATAATAATAGCTTCATTAACTTTTCTCGACAGTATCGCCATTCCCATAATCAATCCTTTTCACAGGTTTTTGTTTGGCCAAAGGGGAACAGGCCATACAGTAATTTTGGTAAACATCAATCCCCACATCACCAAAGCAGTAGTAGCAAACTTTTTCCATTATTTTCTCTCTCTCTCCTCTGCTTTTAGTTTTGCTAACTCTGCTTTTAATTCTGCTTTTGTTTTATTTTGTTCTGCTATTTTGTCGTCTAACTTCTTCATAATTTTAGCAAGGAAGTCCTTGGCCCCTGAAGGTTTCACAAAAGACACTAATAAAAAAAATATCAAAATAGGCCCGAGAAGAAAGCAACTTAAATATATCAAGTGTACACGTCCTTGCGTATCAAAATCTCTTTCTCTAATAACCCAACCCGTTAACCCCATACTCAAAAGACCACATAGAACCCAAAACATTATTAGGGGGTGATCATTCATTTTCTAGCTCCTTAGTGTTTTTGAGATCACTTAAAGTATATTTTTCACCTTCAAACTCAAATGATTCACCTTGTCTTATCTCAGAACCTTCATAATTCCAAACACTACCTAGGGCCTTGGTTAAATCCTCTGGTTTAAGAGTCTCTATAGTGTCTTTTAACTTCCTATCTAGTTTACATGGAAAGATACTACTCTTTTGAATAGTAGGCCCAGGAGTAACTTCACAATCTTTACACCCAAGTCTATTTGTATGGAAGTAGTCAGCTTCATGTAAAGTGTCACACATTTTACAATATCTTTTAGTCTTAACACCTATACTAAAGCCGTTTTTGTTATGATTTAATTTTATGTGTTTCATCCCTCTCATTTTGCCTCCCGAGTTTTTCACCTTTTTGAGTTTTATCAAGCCAATCTTTTGCTTGTTTTAAGCTATTAATTATAAAAATAGAGTGGTTTACAGATTCTAAATGGTAAATCGCCATTTCTAAATGTGCAGTAGCTAACTCAACAATTTCATCGTCAATCATTTTTTAAATCCTAAATACACTGTGTAACCAAATAGAGTAAACCCATAATTATTATGATGAGCATATTCAAAGTTATCCCAGCTTACCAGCCAATCAGTTGGGTCTTTAAATAAATCTTGAGAAATATAACCAACATGACAAATCATTTTTCTTTTTCTTCTGCCACTAAAGAAAGGCCACTTAACATAACTTTTAATCTCTCTAATTCTGAGTTATTTAGATTACCCTTCGTAAAAGCATCACGTTCTTTAAAGCAAAACTTAACGGCCCTAGTCTTATCTTCATTTAACTCTTCGTACACTTTGATAAACCTAACGTCTTCTAAATTGACGTACTCAGTAGTTTTTAAAAACTCTATTTTAAACCAATTGTTCATTAACACTCACCCCCTTGATTGACTTTGCAGTCCATCTCTACTGTATTTTAAATAATTGCATTTGTACTCTTTGGCAACAACCTAAAGAGAAAGTTGAAGGGCCAAGGTTTGACCTTTAGTAACAACACTACAAACAAGATTAAGCTAACTGAAATAAAGGGGAGTCTTGTCGTTACTATCTACCAAAGCTTATTTCAAGTTAAACAATATTGGGAATGTAAGAAGTTAATGTAAGAAAGATTTATGACTAGTTCTTTGTTAGTTTCTCTAGGGTGGGTGTGTTAGTCTTCGTAATTAAATCCCACTAAAAATAGATCACTTCTAAACCCAAGTTTCTATGGCCACTCCCTCCCCTAACGGTACGGGAGGGAGGCCATAAACACAGTACTAACATATTGTGTTTAACACATTGGGTATGACTACACCAAAGCCCCCTCTATGGAGAGACTTTATGGACAGATTACAGACTATGCTTCCTGAACAGTATTCCCAAGTATGGATAGACAAAGACACTGAGAGTAATACTAATACTAATGGTAATATAATAGAGGTATTCTTTTACCAACAGAGTCTAGACAAAGTTTTCTTTTCTCAGGTATTGAAAGAGACAGAGACTTGTTCTATTCTCCAAAGAGACAAGTTCTTAAGTGCTTATCAATATATAGGGAATAAATGAGACAGATAGGGGAATTAATAGATAACACTAGATTACTTAAATCTACTTCTAATAAAGTTTACCAAGGTGTAGTTAATCATAAGTTAGTTAAATACCTAGGATATATTAAAGACAATCAGTTTTATGCAGAGAAAAATTTATCAGACAAATTACTTAATTTAATAGAGAAGGCGGTAGAAGATGACACAAGAAACACAAGAAACACCAGAGACAACAGCAGTTCTTCAGGGAGCAACTATGGAACCAACTACTGACACACCTATTACTACAGAAGCTTCTGTAGGCACTCCTGCTGAAGAGGAGACTAAAAAGTATATAGAAACACTAGTAGACAAGATGGCCAGTGATACGACCAAGGCAATTATTGAAGAATTAAATACCAAAGAAGTAGCAGAGAAGCTGGGCCTTATTAACCCCATGGGCCTTCATGCCGATGTGCTGGGAATGTCTATGTTGATCTTAGCTTCTATTGTAGAGACACAAGTAACCGCAGAAGACACCATCAAACGAGAGTTCTACATCAGAACCCAAGGGATCTTCCAGGCCCTGGACAAGTTTTACAAAGTGAAGATAGAAACAATAGATAATAAAGTAGAGACTAATACCACTGCAGATGATGGGTAAGTTACTGCTGCTGCTCTACTTTGTATTTGCCTTCTACTGCTATTACAATCCTATTGATGTTACTGATAGTGTGCTTGATAAGTTATTCCAAGCGTTTTGTATTCCCGTCTTGTTTGTTTTAGGATTTGCATTAATTGGTTCAGTCTTATTCAACTGGGCAGTATGGATACTCAAATAATCTATAGTCGCTACTTGGATATACGCTAAGGTTTATTCAGATGCCTCTAAACTGCCTTTAGAACCATTTTTACGCCGGAGTGATTATAAAAATTCTTTGTTATGCGGATTGTCATCTTAGGTTTTACGGGAGTTTTCCCCCCTATAACTTCATCCAAGATACTGGTTTAACTAAAGAGGCCCACAATATTCTCAGGGGCCGGGACTTCATTGTAGACCAGATACTTTCTTTGAAGCCAGACATGGTTTGCTTCCTCGGTGATCTCTTTCACCACATGGAACGACTGACGGTCCAGGAACTGTTCTTGGCATTCTGCTTTTTAGAACCCATTAGAGAGGCCTGTGCTACTGTAAATGCCAAACATATAGGAATTGCCGGGAACCACGATCAGGTATCCAGAAACGGAGTCTTCAACACCTTGAAACCACTCCACCACTACTTCTCCAATGTCTTCACAGAACCTACTCAAGTTCAGGATTTCTTATTTCTCCCATACTCAGATGACAAAGAAGCATTAGCAGAGCTTGTACTTTATCATAAGGACAAATGCCGGATCTTATTTTGCCACGAAGAATTCAGTGGCGGCAGGATGGAATCTGGAAAATCTTCTTCTGCTAGTGTCAATTATAACCAGTTAGTTCCTAAGGTCATCTCGGGCCATTTGCATTTGGCCCATGACCACGAAAATGTTAGCTACGTTGGGTCTTTAATTCAACATAGGTTTGCGGTAGATAATGATAACGAGATTGGAGGTATTTACTTCTATGATACTGAGACAGGGGAAGAACAAAGGATACCGAATACATACAGTAAGCACTATATTGTCGTCAGAGATTTAGAGGTCTTGCCAATGTTGAAGGAATCCCCGTTTGAGTTTTTAGTTCAAGTTCGGGTACATGAGTCGAAAGATGAAGTAACTGAAATTTGTAATGAGTTGGGTTTGGAATTTCACTATGTCAGCCAGTTGAGAATATCAGTTGGCGATACTGACAGATATACAGAAGTCCCTCATGTTGACTCTTTACTTATGTTAAAGACTTGGATTAATAAACGAAGGCCGGAAGCAGTTCAGGTATTAGAGAAGTATATTTCCATTTAGTCGGTAGGGTTAAATTTTAATCTATTTTTTAAACAGTTATGGGTTTTTCAGGCCCTACCGATTTTTTTTTGTTGAATTCGGTCACCATCTCTCAAACCTAGCTAACTTTTAATAATGGGTTGGGAAGTTTTTTAATTTCTTTTTGGGAGTTATAGAGATCAATAGCTCTTTGGGCGTTTAACCAGAATTCAGGTGTTGTATTAAAGGCGGCAGCTAACTTAAGCGCCATTTCAGCGGAAACAGAGGTCTTCCCGTTAACCAGCCTGTTTATAACCTTGATATCGCAATCAAGATGATCAGCAAGCCTTTTTTGAGTGATATTTAAAGGGCCGAGAAATTCTTCTTTTAAAATTTCTCCAGGAGTTGTTGGTTCTCTTTTTATTTTCATCTTAATACCCCACTCCTTGGCGAGTTCCTTAAGGGAGATGGATTTATCTTTATTTTTTTTCATGTCCTGATCCTTTTAATCCTTTCACCCCCATCTTTCACTAACTAACATTCTTCCCGCATCGCTCGAAGTGAGAGAGTTTCTACCTTTAGAGTACCCTCGGTCGTGGATATAACTTCCAATTTTATATGTTGCACACACTCCCAGACCAAGAACAATTACAGCTACTAGTTTATCTAAGACGTACTCAGTCTTAGTTTCCGGGTAAGGCATTTCTTCAACTGTAGTATCTCTCATTTCTATTCCGTATCCTCTGTTTCTGTACCAATAACTCTACCAAGAAGCCCACCTGCTGCCCCACCACCAACAGCCGCAGCACTAGCAGATACACCAATCCCACCGCCTAGAGCGACTATTCCGATTCCACCAGTACCTAAAATAAGTAGTACAGTACCAACACCTAAAGCGATGCCACCTAGAGTTCCAATATCACGATTTTTCATTTGTTTCCTTTTGTTAATTCATTGCACAACTTATATCTACTGATTGTGTTAAACTGCAAGCTTTTTTTTTAGGGTGAAGATTTTACAAGGTCTTGGGGGTTGATTTAACCTTCATTTCTAAACCTATATTCTTCTGGAATTGATTTAATTACTTCTGGGGAGATTTTGTTTTCATAGATATCTTCCATCATTTTTATCAAGTCCTCTTCCGTTGCTTCTGGAATAAACTTCTCCATTCGCTCCACAACAACCATGAATTCTTCCTGACTACCCAAAGTCTTACGGAGGTAATCCACTTTTTCTTCTAGTGACACAGAATATTTCTTTTTGGATTGCACAACCCCACCTGATTTCGGGGATATAACTCCTTTAAGTATCTTAATATATAGGGAAAATTGTTCCCTATCGTAATCATCTAAGATGGGTGGTTTGCGTACTGCTAGTCCAAAAGGCCTAAACATATAAGAATATACTAGTGTTTCTTTATTTTTTGCTGCGGGAACGCCGTCCGACAACAGAGCTAAAGAGCTTAAAGGTAGTAGCTGTGCTTCTGTTAGTTCTCTTCCCCACTCAAAAACCACTGGATTGAGATACGATCTAGCGGGAGGGATAGGAATGTAACCGTCTAAAACGATTTCTATCTGCTCACCATATTTTTGCTCTTTCATCTTTTGCCATGGGAAAAACCAGACATACGGAGGCCCTTTGATATGAGGATCTCCTAATTGCACAACTAAACTCTCGTGAGATACTACTGCCATAAGACCCCATTTTTCGCCTAGAAGCACACCAAATTGGCGATAACCTTCTTCTGCCAAGTACTTTACCTTGGAAAACGGGATTCCTTTGACTAGACCATCTCTAGGTATTCCGGCCCATAAAGGGCATAAAGGAATAATATTCCCTTTTTCTTCTAAAAATTGTGGAAAACTCATCATTTTTTAGCCCCTTCCTTTGTGAATTTAATTTCAATTATTTCTACTATTTTTATGTCTTTAATATCTCTTTTTATTTCTAGGGCCAATGTCCTTTTCATTTTTTCGACAGACTCATCAGTTGCACAACCTTGGTCAATATAAACTTCCTTTTTTCCTTTCCTAAAATTTTCCGACCACGCTTTATCATTTGTTACCCACGAAATTTCTAAAATCATTACTTTCCTTATAATCATTTTTGCCACAACAAAAAAGTTGGTGAAGTCTTTTCTTTTCGGCCAGGAGAGAAATTACATTCTTATCGAAATCATTTGTGCTTAACACATAATAAATAAAAACTTCATTTTTTGTATTGAGTCGATAAACCCTATTTTCGCCCTGAATCAGGTCCGCAAATGTCCAAGGTAAATCATTCCAAATTACTCTGCTGGCCCTTTGCAAATTAAACCCGACAGACAAGCTTTGTCGAGTAGATACTAAAACTCGACAATTTGTTTTTCCTTCTTGCCAATTTTCCAAAACTTCAGGTTTTGAATTCCCAGTGTAAAGAGTAGCAGAAAGCTTTTTTGCTAGTGTTTTAGCTACTGGAATACTTTCAGAGAGAATCAGTATATTTTCTTTAGTGCTTCTTAGCAAAAAATTGGCCTTTTTCACGGTGTAATCAATCTTTGCAGTAGCAGTTTTTACCCGGCCACTGATTCCTTTCCCAAAGTCAGGTATGTCAGCGTTGATAACTTCTAAATTTTTTGGCGGTAGCATAATATCTAAGTCGGCCCTAGTTTTTTGAAAAACTAAATTTGAAGTCAGGTAAGTATAAATTTTTTCTTTATTTCCCTGATAGAAGTCAAGGCCCTTTGGACAATTGAATAGGGCCATTTGACCATATAAGTCTTTAGGGGAGTTTTTTAGGCCAGTGCCAGATAGCAAAATAATATGCTTAAACTTATCTTTAATAGCTAAAATTTGCGTGGCCCTTTTTGTGCTAGGGTTTTTTATCAAATGTGATTCATCTATAACCAGAGCATCAAAAGGTGAGAAGTCTTCTATTTTATGAATTTTCTCATAGTTGATAATTTCATGCGTTGACTCACCATAAAATTTTAGAGCATCGTCTTTCCATGATTTAATGGCAATTTTTGGGCATACGATTAGGGCCTTTTTCTTTTCATCTGATAACCATTGTAAAGCAATGAGAGTCTTTCCAAGGCCTGATTCAAAAGAGATGATTCCATTACCCCCTTTCCATTTTAGGAAGGCCACGGCCTCAGCTTGATGCTGAAAAAGTGGGCCTACTGGTATTGTCTCTTCTATCCCTTGCCTAGCTGTAAATTCATCTTTAGCCCTTTGTGTAAAAGACCATGAAAATTTTGACTTATAAAGATAGGCCTTCAGGTCAACATAATTCAGAACCTTTTGACCTAAAGAAAAACCGTTAATGTCGTATTGCACTATTTTATTCACAAAGTACCAATAACAGAGATTGACCACCCCTTCAAGGAAAATTCACGCTATGGGCCAACGCAGGGTAATACATGAAAAAATTACACGTTTTTTATTAATAACGCTATTAGGCTATTTTTTCCTTGATAACGGTTTAATGAGGTGTATAAGTGCTTTGCATTAAGAAAATAACAAATAGCAACATAGGAGGAAATTTGAATTCATTAAAACAATTAAACCAAAGCAAATATCGACAATTGGCCAGGGGCCTTTCCGCTAAGTATTCAGTCAACGTAATTTTTCAAGGTAATGAAGCTAAGACCAACGGTAAGACTATTTACCTACCCGTTAATATTGATTCCTATGCAAAAAATAATGAAAATTTTGAAAAGTGGGCCGACGGTTTTATTGACCATGAAACAGCCCACGTTATCTTTACAGATTTTTCTTCACTTAGAAGAGTCCAATCAAAGTTTCAGCACGTTTTAGTTAATATAATTGAAGACGAAAGAATAGAACTAAAAATGATGGATAAATATAAAGGTACAAAAACAAATATTGACTGGATTAATAACGAAGTTAGAAAAGGAATGGTTTACGATAAGCTATCTCCTGAATATAAATTATTTGTCAATATTAGAGACTATGTTACTGGAAAAGAAGCAAAAGATTTACCAAAAGAAGTTAAAGATTTACTCGATACTTTTAAATTAGAAGAGGCCAACACAAATGATGTCGTTAATTTGGCAGAAAAAATTGTTAACTTAATTGGAAAAAAACAAGACGAAGAAAAAAAGGAAAGTGAAGAAAAAAGCAAAAACCAAAAAGGTGAAAAAGGGGATTGTGAAGAAGGGCAAGGCCAAAGCGAAGACGGTCAAGAAAGTGAAGATCAAGAAAGTAAAGATAGCGAAGAAGATAGCGAAGAAGAAAGTGATGGCGAAAGTGATGGCGAAAGTGATGGCCAAGAAAGTGAAGATGAGAGCGAAAGCGACGATTTAAATTTAGATGGCTCAAAATCAGAATCAGAATCAGAAAAAACAGACGATGAAAAAAGAGAGAGTAAAGGAGAGTCAAAATCTTCTTCTGATAAAGGCGGTTTTGATAAAAGTGATTATAGTGAATATAAATTAGATAGTTCAGAGGTAGAAGAAGAACATGAAAAATTTTCTAAAGCTTTTGAAAAGAGATTAGAAGAAGAAGTCAAAAATAATAAATCAGATGATGATTCATACACCGTATGGTCAACAGATCAAGATAATTACGACGACATTGGCCCTAGTGATGAACCTTGGATAACCGAAGTAAAAGAATACGATTGTAGAAGTAGAGGTGAGGCTTTAGGCCAAGAAATTTACGACGATTTAAAAAGTGATAGTCAAACATGGCAATTAGAACAACGAAGGGGAATGATTAATCCTTCTGTTTTAGCTAGAGTAGTTACAAATCATAATTATAAAACTCCGTTTAAAAGTCTTCAATTAGGTGAGAGTAACGACGTAGCAGTTAATTTAGTTATAGACGCTAGTAGTTCAATGAACTGTAATCGTAATCACACTGTAAGGACCGTAGCAGAAATTTCTTATGCCTTAGATAGTTTGGGGATTAAATTTCAAATAAGAGATTACGCACAATGCGGTTATCTGAAACATACTTCTGATTCGTGCAGAGATTTTACCAGAGGTAGCTATAAAGTTGAGATGCGACGTTATCATGGTTTTGACGACACTTTCGATTTTAAAAGACTATGTGCTTATAGGCCCCGTGGTGGCACACCTATGTATGAAGCAGTGCTTAGAGGTTTTGAGGAAGTAGCAGAAAGAAATGAATCAAAAAAAATATTAATTTTTGTTACCGACGGTCAACCTTCATTTGTATCTAAAGAGAAAGTTTTGGCCCTAGTAAAAGAAAATGAAAAAATTGTGAACATTATACCAATAGGAATTGATACCAATATAGTTTCAACTTTTGGCCCTACTTCTATTCAAGTATGCGATGGAAAATTTACAAGTGAAGTTATTGGTAAACTAAAAAATCTACTAAAAAGGGAGATATAAAATATGGCCAACAGACCACATTTTATAAATGGGAAAATGAAATATCGTATAGATGAAGAATTAACCGTAGAAGAAATTAAAAAAATAATTTCCTACGGTTTATCTAGGGGATTGATAACCAGAGAAATGCCATCTAAAGACTTCTATATATTCTTAAAGGCCTTTCCAAAGCTAGTGCTTAAAGAAATGCCAAGGTCCAAAGAAGAGGCCACAGATAAGCTATTTTTTAAATATATAGATAATAGGTAAGGTATGTAATTGTTACAAAACAGCAAATTAAAACTATTCAAGTTAGAGGTATGGGTTAGAAAGGGACATGAATTTAAAACTAAAAGGAGGGAATTAAATGACAGTACAAAGAGGCCGAATGGCAAACATGAGTGAAGCAGAGAAGAAAGCTTTTTATAAAGCTAGAGCATCAAAAGCCGGAATAGCGAAGGCCCAAAAAGCTAAAACTACTGCTACCGTAGTTATCCCAGAAGTTATTGCAGAAGCTACTACAGGCATCATTACCGCTATTACTGATATAGCAGAAGCACCGACAACAGCTACAGGAAAAGTTCAAAAAGGAAAATGGACATATATTCCTGATAAAGAATTAGAGGCCACTCTTCAATATGATATTAATCGTAAAAAGAATGTAATGCTTACTGGCCCTACAGGTAGCGGTAAAACTTCATCAATATATGAGATGGCAAAAAGACAAGGCCGAGAAGTTATCAGAGTTAACCTTAACTCCCAAACAACTGTACATGATTTAATAGGTCAACAAAGTTTGACCTATACTACGGTAGATGGGAAAGCAATTCCTATTACAAAATGGATTTACGGAGTATTACCTACCGCCATGAAAAAAGGGGCATGGATAATTCTTGATGAAATTGATTATGCTACTCAGGAATTACTAGGGGCATTACAACAAGTAACCGAAGTTGGTGAACCGCTTTGTTTAAAAGAAAAAGATGGTGAGTTAGTCTATCCAATAGAACAATTCAGAATTTTTGCTACTGCTAATAGCGTTGGCAGTCAGCAAAAATATAAAAGATTTTATGCAGGTACAAATAATTTAAATCAATCTTTCTTAGATAGATTTTCAGTCTACGAAGTGAAGTGGCCAGAACAAAATAAAGAGAAAAAAATTCTCACAAAAAACTTTCCTACTTTAAGCAAAGAGACAATTCATGAATTAACTGAATTAGGAAAAGTTTTAAGAGGCTTATTTATTAATCAGGATTTTGAATACCCCGTATCACCTAGACGACTTTTTGATGTTGCCGACAGAATTAGTTTTGGGTTTACTGCTAAAGAAGCAGTTGAAAAAGTTTTTCGGGCAAGAGTACCAGACCATATATACGACACTATTAAAGCTCAGGCCCAAAGAATTGTCTTTGAAGTAGATGGGAAAGCTAAAGGAAAAAATACTTTGGCCGACGACGACTTGGATATTTAGATGAATTATCTAGATAATAAATTTATTTTTCCACCACGGCCATTGCTCTTTAAAAGGGAGGCCGTGGAAAATCTAATTGGAAATTTTAAATTCCAGTTAAAATTAGACGACACTAGGAGCTTAGTTACTTATACACCCGAAAAGGGCCTAGTGCTTTTCACTAGACATGGAGAAGGACATAAAGCTTATTCCCCTAGCAAAGAAGTAGTAGAACAATTTTACTCTTTACCTTGGGACAAAAATAAAACACAAGTTTGGGACACTTTACTACTACATAACAAAAATGAATTAGTGAAAGACACTTGGATATTAATGGATATTTTAGTGAAAGATGGCGAGTATCTTTTAAATAGCAAGTTTAAAGAGAGAGAAATATACCTAGATAGTTTAGGTAAAAAGATAGTTGAGAAAGTTACAGGCCTAGGCCTTGCCTACGCTTACACACCAAAAATTTGGAGGGCCAAGTCTTTTCCCATGAGTCAGTTTGATTCCATTTGGAAAAGTATTGAAAACCTTTGGAGTAACCAAAAAATTATTGAAGGTGTAGTAGTAAAAAACTTAAATGGAAAGCTTGCTTATCATTTTTATAGCGACAAATGTAATTGGCAGTTTAAAGTTAGACTCCCAAAAAAGAATTATAAATATTAAAGGAGGGGAAATGAAAAAATTAAATATACTTTATAAAATTGAAATTCCTTTTATCGAATTAAATAAACTTATTCAATGCGGAATTTTAGATTTTATCGGAGGATTTTTACAATGAAAGATTTTGAGGACACTTACGGAATTTCAGAAAAAGAATTGTCAGGAGTCAATGCCAGGTTGTTTAGACTTTTGGCAAAGACATTAAATTAGTTTTGGAATATGCCAACGACGATAAGAAGAAAAAATTTCTTTGGACCGTAGTTGATGGCGACACTATGGTTAATAATTTTAATTGTAATAATAATTTTACTAAGGAGGTAACGTGAAGACAAAAAGATTTATTTTAACATTTGAAGAAGAAAAACAAAAAGACCACGAAAAAAAGTTTAAAGCAGTTTGGGATTTATGCGGAGTTTTAATTAAAAACGATATTGCTTTAGGTGTAGAAGAAGAGTTTGAAAAAGACGATATTAGTATCGACGACGTTGAAAAATGGGCAGGTAATAATGCTACTACTAAAGACTTTTTGGAAATAATTTCTGATGTTGCTAATGGAGTTTACGCATCAACAATTTTATATGAAGACATTGTTTCTTCAAAAGAAGAAGACGCAAAAGAAGAGATTAGTTTACCTAATTTAAAACAGCTATTAATTAATGTTGGCCATGAGGGATTTAGGGACGTAGTTAACTCAGAAGAAGAAGACAGTTATTTAGTTGAATACTTAGAAAATTCTCCTTACTACAAAGCAGTAGTAGATGGAGGTGAAAAGTGAGACAGCATGAAAACACAAGTCTCTATGAATTCTTAGTGAGTATTTTTTGTTTAGAGTGGGATATACAAAAATACAATTCCCAAAAGTCAAAAAATGCTAATAAAAAAAGACGGTCACAAATAACTTACATAAATAGAAAAGTAAGTAGCGAAAGAAATAGGTTAAGAAAAATTAAAATTAAGAGAGATAAAAATAGAGAAGACTTAATTAAAAAAAGAGTCTTTAGAGAAAGAGATTTTGGATACTGTATAAGAACAAACAAAACTTATTACAGAAATATATTAATTAAAATAGTGGATACAGGCCCATTAAAAACAATTTAGGAGGTAGCGTGAAGATAAAAAATGCAACATTAGATTATGAAAAAGCTTTTAACGCTTTTCTAGATGGAGAGAAAAAAGTTTTTGGCGACAAAAATAATTTTAAGATGGGAGTTTATGTAGCTACTGAAAACGCTTTAGTACATAGGTTTATAAGTCAAAATGCGGGTTGGGGAGGACTTTTTTATAGCAAGGCCTCTTCTTACAATGAAGAAAGAATAGTAGAACAAGTAATCCTAGCAAGGATTAACGGAAAGCTTTTAGGTAATGCTTCTAGCCTTAACGCTTCAAGAGATGAATTTAGGGGAAGTATTCACCCTTTGCAAGAGTACTTATCAGAAAAGATTGACATGATTCCTTTCAGTGTTTTTCAGGAGGCAGATTTAAACTTAAATGATTTTAAGTTAATTGAGAAAGGTCCAGAAAAAACAGTAAGCAGATATATGGAATGGGAAAAAACGAAAACGGGAAAGCCTAAAGTTGAAAGAGTACACTTTACAGGAGCGAGTTTATTTACAGTAGGTAAAGAGTATTTTCTTTTTGATATTGACCAGAATGAAATAGAACACAAAATTTTTAACCCTTTCTTAGTTAAGATTCCTAAGAAAGTTAAAACCATAGCAGAAGCTTATGAAAGCTTAAAACCAAAAGCAGTAAAGAAAGCAGAAGCAGATGGCCTAGAAGTTTTAAGGCAAGGGGAATGGTTTTTTATCCCCGTTGAAGAAGACGACGAAGACATGGTCAATAAAATTAGGAAAGCTTACAGAAGAGATAGAGAAATTTATGCAAACAATACAACTAAAAAACCAGTACTAGAGTGGTATGGAGTAGATGAAGGGAGTGGAATCTCGTCAGAGGAAATTCAATATTCAGTAACACGATATATTGAGTGTGCCGATAATGCTTATATTGAGATTGATGGTGAAGAAGGAGGAATAGAATTCATTGAAAATGAAAACGTTTTTGCAGAAGCTTTAGACTATATAGAAGAAGATTTACCTACTAAACACGCTTTTCCTACACATACCAAAACCCCAGAATGGCAATGGGTTGACCACGTTGAATTACAGGCCGGAGACAATACACCAAACAATGCAGAATATGGGGTTATTGAAAAAGATAAAACGGTTTTTGTGAAAGGTTGGATAAGTCACCAAGGCCGTGAACATCACGATATTAATTTGAAAGCTTGGTATAAAGCTATTCCTAACACTGCTACTGGTAGTTTTACAATTACAGGAGACATTGACTAATGAAAGCAATAAAAAGCCCAGAAGAAAATGCAGAAGCAGATTTAGAATTATCGGCCCAGTTTAGTTGGTTGGTTGTTAAAAAAATTAGTTCGGAGATGAGAAAATCTAATGCGGATATTCACGAAGTAATAACAGAGGCAGTTCAAGGTTGTTTAATGTCAGTGCAAATGATTTGGGAAAAAGAAAAAGAGGCCCATAGTGTTTGCGAAGATAATTGTGATTATCCAAAATATTTAAAGACAATGATTTTGAATCACTTAAATCACTTAGAACATATTGTGACTACTGGCGAATCACCTAAAGTACCGTATATAAAACAACAAAGGAGGAAATGAAATGAGCATTTGGATTAACAGAGTTAAATTAAATAGAATTGAAGACCCTAATCTACAGACAGGAGAAGAGGTTTCAGAGACAAAAGATTACCATTGCCCTTACGTCGCAGACAAAACTTTCGAGAGAAGTTTATTGGAAAGTGAGAAAGGACATTTTGTAGCAGAGAGAAGTAAGGAAGGTTTTGGCCCAGAAATTTTTGGAGGCCCATATTCTTATTATAATCAGTGCAGAGAAAAAATTTGTAAAGCAGTTACAGGGGAAGACATTAACTACGTTTGGGGAAAGATTGAAGGCATGAAAGAGTTACCTTACGAAAGGGGAATCTATCACCTTTTAAATTTTTCAGATTGTGAAGGATTCATTGGCCCTACTGCTTTAAAGGAAATTAAAGAAGACCTTTCAGGTATGTCTTTTAAGGGCAAGGGATTAGATGAACACACCATAGATTTTTTAACGAATCTTAGGGACATAGAAGTAGCAAATAACGACTACTTAATTTTTTGGTAGGTGTGATATGAAATATTCAAAGAAAGCAGAAGCACGAAAGAGAGAGAGAGAAAAAGAATTCTTGGCCGTTAAAAAAGAAGTGGCATTGAAAAAGTTTGAGTTGGAATATTTGGGATATATGGTTATATCACCACAAAAACTAGACGATGCAAAAAAGAATCATGTTTTAAAAATCTATATTGAAAATGGTTTTAATGCTACACAAACCGCAAAGGTTTTAGGGGTATCTCAAAAGTCAATTTATAACTATTTTGAAAAATGGGGATTTGAATTTGCTAATCCATCATGTATGTAAATATTACAAAAGACTTGAGGTTAAAAAGAATAGGATTTATAAAGCTTTTAGAAAAACAAATAACAAAGGAGACAAAATGTTAAAGTTAAATAGTAAAAAATCAGTGGCCCCAAAGACTACTTCAAAACATGATAGTTTTGTAAATAAATCAGAGGTATTCCACGAGTACTTAGTTAAGGCCCCTCAACTAAAGATGCTAGAGGCCCAGGTCAAAGCCTTAAAAGCAGAGTTATCACCGCTTGATTCACAATTGAGAGAAGATGCTTTAGATAATATGTCAGTGAGGAAAGACTTCAAAAACTTTAAATGGATTGATGAAGATCATGAATTGACTATTATCTATTCCGACAGATTCCCTTCAAAACTTGGTGAAAATGTTATTCAAGCGGTAAGAGATATTGGATATGACGAAAGTGAATTTATGGAATACGAATACACTTTGGACACTAAGGCCATCGCAGAAAATACAGAAGCAGAAAAAGCGGTTGAAGCTTTAGCTGAAAAATTCCCTGAAATTTTCATTAACAAACTTAAAGTTAAAAAAGGGACAATGGACAAACTTAGAGAAATTAAAGACCAGAATTTAATCACTGTTTTAAGACCTACTATGAGTCTTAAACTTAGCTATTAAGGAGGAAAAAGATGAAATTAATAATTGCAACAATGTTACTACTTTTTATGGTTGGTTGTGGCCGTGAAGAAATTGAATCAGTTGATTCAACCGCTTACAATGGTTACACCAAATACAGACAATGTGCCAAATTTATCAATCAGGATAGCAACGAAAATTCTTACGTCGATTGTGTTAATGCCGTAGCTTATTTTAAATTAGCAAGAAGGAATGAATCATGGAGTAGGAAAAGATAATGGAAAGCCTCAATAGAGATTTATATTTTGAAGTACGTGACAGTATTAAATTATTTATAAAAGAAAGAGATATTTTTACTTTCATGGAGTTAAAGGATTTATTCCAAGAGAGGGTTAATGAAGATAATCTTTCCCGAATATTAACTAAACTTCTAATTGAAAGAAAATCACTTTGGGGAAATTTGAGATTTAATAATAAAAAATATTATATAAAGAAAGTTGAGGGTAGAACAAAAGAAATGATAATTAAAAAATTGAAAACAATTGGAGGAAATGAATAATGGTAGCAATGGTAGCAAAGGTAGAAAAGACTTATTTTTCTTTAGAGCAGATGAAGACTCATCTTAGAGAGATTTTGTTATTTGATATTTCATCAAAAGAAAAAGACGGGTTGATTCTAGAGTTATATATGTGCAGTGTTATGCCTTTTTATAAAGATCAACTTTGTGACTGGAGTACCGCCATTTTAGATTTAGAAGAAGAAGGTTTTGAGTTAGAAGACAAAAATAATCTTGGGAAGAAAGAAGAAGAACTTTGCGATTGTTATGATTCAGGCGACAAGGAAGCGTTAATGCCTACTTGCCCTAATTGTGGCCAACGCAGTTAAACGCAGTTAAACGCAGTTAAAGGAGGAAAATGATGATGAATATTTATGAAGTTTTAGGTTTAGGTGTAGTAGTAGCAGGGAGTGAATCATTAGGTGTACTAGTTACTGCTAATGCTACTTACTTAAATTTTTGGGTAGAGAAATATAAAAACAGATGGGAAAATATTGACGTCCGAAGCTTTGGGGACGTTGAAAATCTTTTAGACTTGAGTGCAACAGATTTAATTTCCAGAGCGGAAAGCTTTATTGAAGAGGTTATGGAGGAAAAATGAAAATTAAAAACAAAAAGTTTAAATTCTTAATATTTGAATTGCTATTACCAGTAGCGGTAGGTTTTACTTTAGCGGTTTATTTAATTCCAAAGGGGATTCTATGAATACACCACAAAAACGCAAATACATTGAAGAAGTTTTGGACGACGTTAAATATAATCTAAGAGTCAACGCAGATGCTTTGGACAACGACTTAGAACATAGTTGGAATATGTTTAAGTTATCCTCAAAACTTTTAAAGATATTACTAGATGAATATATACATCAAGGAGAGAAAAAATGAGGTTAATATTTTTACCCTTTAAGATTTTACTTTCTATGCTTTTTAGCGTGGCAGGTTTTATTGCAGGAATATTACTGCTTTTTTGGGTAGTACTTTCAATTGGATTTACCTCGGCCAATGATTTTTATTTTAATAGTGCTAAGGGTTTCAGAAGACTGAAAATTCACACTAGCAGACTTTATCACTTTATAGAAAGAGAGACTAAAAATGTTGGCCAGAAGAAAGCTAAAATACACAAATAGTTTAATTGAGCGACTAGCTTGGAAATTTGCTATAGGTTTTTTATTGGGCATTTTTTCCCCTTTTTTACTCATCATTATTTTAAGGTGGTTAAGAGGCCCTTTGAAGAAGACTACGAAGCGAAGCCCAGACGAATATCTAAATGATTTTAAAAGCAGAATGAAAGCTTCTAAAAGGCCCACAAAGCACGAAGACAATGTGCTTTATCTCTTTGATGTCCAAAAAGGCAAATTCCGTAAAGAGTTATAAGGTATGTAAATCTTACAATACATAAGATATGCCTTGAGTTAACTAGCTATAGGGATTATTTATACCACATAACACATAACTAAAAGGAGGATATTTAAATGAGCATTACCACTAAATTACACGCAAAGATTAAAGACCTAAGAAAGACTAGGGAGACTTTGCACGCAAATATTGCCACTATGGATTCTAATAAAAATGAAGGCCCCAGAGAATACATGCTTAGTGTAATTGAGTTTTTGAAGGCGAAGGGTTTCACAAATTTTGACGTTAGTTCTTACGGAGTTTATTTTGATTGTGATATGCCCATAGGCGACAAAGGGGAAACAGAAAATATTGAAATAGAAGTTTATAAGTATAAATCAGTTTTAGGTAATAAGCATAAACTTGATGTTTTTGAACTACAAAAATATTTTAAACTTTTTAGAGATATTCATAACGCTACTAATGAGAAAGCAGAGGATTTAAGAACTTCCTTTTTAAATAACGAACAAGTTAAAAAAACTTATTCCGATCAAATGGAAGATATAAGAAAAACAGAAGTAGATTTAATGTTTAAATATGCTGAAAATTTTGTTTGGAAAGGAGTTCATAAACCAAGTAAATATGGCCTAAAGTT